>ENA-ORML01000235-ORML01000235.1-human-gut-metagenome-genome-assembly--contig:-NODE-235-length-71644-cov-4.046851_pt1 | contig 71644 bp, 57 predicted proteins | sample MGYA00242103_ERZ508995 | MGnify/ENA primary metagenome ERZ508995 (study PRJEB26280, sample SAMEA2338702) | human gut metagenome | biome: human gut; feature: human-associated habitat; material: faeces... | reverse complement strand
TGGCTACGGTCAATAAAGTGCTTGAAAATATTGAAGACCTGGAGATTAATTACGAAATTTTATTTTTGGATTGTGAGGACGCGGTCCTCATAAAGCGCTATAAAGAAACACGCCGCCAGCATCCTCTGGCTGTGGGCGGCCGGATTGAAGAGGGCATTAAAAACGAGCGGAAAAAGATGCAGTTTTTAAAGAAGCGGGCCAATTATATCATTGATACCAGTCAAATGCTGATTCGGGATTTAAAGGGCGAAGTGGATAAAATTTTTGTGAAAAATGAGCCTTATCAGAATTTCTATCTGACGGTGTTGTCCTTTGGGTTTAAATACGGTATTCCGACGGATGCGGATTTGGTGTTTGATGTGCGTTTCCTGCCAAATCCTTATTATGTGGAAAGCCTTCGGAAGAAAACAGGCAATGAGCCGGAAGTCCGGGACTACGTGTTAAATTGCAGAGAATCGGGAATGTTTCTGGATAAAATCGAAGATTTGCTGGAATTTCTTGTGCCTCAGTACATTAAAGAAGGAAAAAACCAACTGGTAGTTGCCGTCGGCTGTACCGGCGGGAAGCACCGTTCAGTCACCATGGCCAACGGAATTTTCCAGCGAATGAAAGCGAAGGGTTACAGCTCAAAAGTGGAGCATAGAGATATATCCAAAGATGCGCTCAGAAATAAATAAATCCGGTTCCGGGCCGGTGAATTGAGGTGATGGTATGTCTTTTTCAAGCCGGGTGAGGGAAGAGTTATCCTATCAGACAGGCAGCGCCATGCACTGCCGGATTGCTGAAACAGCGGCAATTTTAAGTATGTGCGGCCATGTTTTCAGAGGGAAAGAAGGAAGCGTATCAATAAAAGTACAAACAGAAAACCTTGCTGTCGCAAGAAAATGCTTTACATTGTTGAAAAAAACATATAATATAGAGTGTGACATATGTATAAGGAATCATATCCATACAGGAAAGAGCCGTACATATATACTGGATATAACGGATGATTATGCGGCCAGGAAAATTTTGAGTTCGGTGAAGTTTATGAATGGTGACGGGGAGATTGAGGAAAACTATGCGATAGTTCATTCAATGATTCTTCGAAAGGCATGTTGTAAGCGTGCATTTCTGCGGGGATTGTTTTTATGCGCCGGTTCCATCAGCGAACCGGAGAAAACCTATCATTTTGAAATTGTATGTGCGACACCGGAAAGGGCTCGGCAGATATGCGATATGATGAAGACATTTAATATCGACGGAAAATGTATTACCCGAAAAAAGTATCACGTTGTGTACATTAAGGAAGCATCTCAGATTGTGGACATGCTCAATGTCATGGAGGCTCATGTTTCACTGATGGAATTGGAGAATATCCGGATTTTAAAGGAAATGAGGAACTCTGTAAATCGGCGTGTTAACTGTGAAACGGCAAACATTTCCAAGACAGTATCCGCGGCTGTCAAGCAGATTGAGGACATAAGTTATATACGGGATACTGTGGGATTCAGTAAACTGACAGATGGATTGCGGGAGATTGCCGGGCTTCGGCTCCAGTATCCCGAAGCATCCCTGGCAGAACTGGGTAAATTATTGTCGACTCCTGTGGGTAAATCAGGTGTGAATCACCGATTACGAAAGTTGAGTGTGTTGGCGGACGAATTAAGGTCTGAAAATTAGCAAAGGGTAGAAAGGCAAGGTACGAGTATGGTTTCAAAAAGCATGACGATTAATATTCCGAAAGGGTTGGAAGCCCGGCCTGTAGCATTGCTTGTCCAGGCGGCAAGTCAATACGAGAGCAGCATTTACGTGGAGATTCAGGAAAAAAAGGTAAATGCAAAGAGTATTATGGGAATGATGAGTCTTGGACTGGCTGAAGGAGAAAAGATTACAATCATTGCAAATGGACCGGATGAAAACGCTGCGGTTGACGCAATTGACAAATATATATCAAAGCAATAATAGTATGAACATGTTTCTGAAATCGAAGGTGTATTCCGGCACCTTCGATTTTCTGAAAATATGAGGTAAAAAGGAGGAAAAGGGATGAAGACAAAAGGAATCAGGAAATTTAAAAAAGTACTGGTTGCAAACCGTGGAGAAATTGCAATTCGTATTTTCCGTGCTTTAAATGAGCTGGGAATCGGTACAGTTGCCGTTTTCTCAAAAGAGGACAAATATGCGATGTTCCGTACAAAAGCAGATGAAGCATATGTCCTGAACATGGAAAAGGGACCGGTAGACGCCTATCTGGATATCGATACGATTATTCGTATCGCAAAAGAGCATCAGGTGGATGCGATTCATCCGGGCTATGGTTTCTTATCTGAAAATCCATATTTTGCAGAGGCCTGTGAGAAGAGCGGGATTGCATTTATCGGGCCGACAGCAGATATGATGCGGGCCATGGGCGATAAGATTTCTTCGAAGAAGATGGCTATGGAAGCAGAAGTGCCGACCATTCCGGGAATCGATAAAGCGGTGGAAAACTATGAAGAGGTCGAAAAGGCAGCAGATTTCATCGGCTATCCGGTCATGCTGAAAGCTTCCAACGGCGGCGGCGGCCGCGGTATGCGAATCGTAAACACGCCGGATGAACTGGAAAAAGCTTATCGCGAAGCCCGTGAAGAGTCCAGAAAAGCCTTTGGTGATGAACAGATTTTTATTGAAAAATATTTAAGAAGTCCGAAACATATTGAGGTCCAGATTCTTGCAGACAATCATGGCAATGTCGTTCATCTCTATGACCGTGACTGTTCCGTTCAGAGACGCCATCAGAAGGTGGTAGAATATGCACCGGCTTTCACTGTGCCGGAGGATGTCCGCGAGGAGATTTTTGCAAGTTCCATTCGCCTTGTAAAACATGTGGGCTATCGGAATGCGGGAACGCTGGAATTCCTTGTGGATGACCAGAATCATCCGTATTTTATTGAAATGAATCCAAGAATCCAGGTAGAGCATACCGTATCTGAAATGGTTACAGGAATTGATATTGTTCAGTCCCAGATTATGATTGCGGAAGGTTACGCCCTCGATTCGGAAGAAATCGGAATTCCTTCCCAGGAAGCTGTAAGAATGAACGGATATTCCATTCAGACACGTATTACAACGGAAGACCCGGTAAATAATTTCCTTCCGGATACAGGAAGAATTACAGTTTACCGTTCCGGCTCGGGCAACGGCCTCCGTTTGGACGGCGGAAACGCCTACACAGGCGCGGAGATTCAGCCTTACTATGACAGTCTTCTTGTTAAGGTTATTTCCTATGACCGCACATTTAAAGGCGCCATCCGCAAGTCGCTTCGTGCGTTGAAGGAAATGCGTATCCGAGGTGTGAAGACCAACATTCAGTTTTTGATTAATGTTTTGAATCATGAAGTTTTCCAGGAAGGAAAATGCTATACAACCTTTATCGAAGAAACCCCGGAATTGTATGATTTACAGAAGGGCCAGGACCGTGCGACAAAGATTCTTGAATTTATCGGTGATAAGATTGTTAATCCGCAGAACGGTGAAAAACCATATCTGGATGTACATCGCCGCCCGGTTTACGATGAAAAGAAGCCTATTTACGGCGCAAGAGATGAATTCCTGAAAATGGGTGCGGAAGCTTTCACCCAGAAGATTTTAAGGGAAGACCGTCTTTATGTGACAGATACAACTATGCGTGATGCACAGCAGTCGCTTTTTGCCACCCGTATGCGTACAAGAGATATCATTGATGCGGCGCCGGCGGCCAATGCTTTCCTTGCCAATGCCTTCTCCGCAGAAGCGTGGGGCGGAGCGACCTATGATACAGCCTATCGTTTTCTGAAAGAATCTCCATGGCGCAGACTTTCCGCACTGCGTCAACTGATGCCGAATACATTGATTCAGATGCTGATTCGTGCATCCAATGCGGTTGGCTACAGCAACTACCCGGATAATGTGGTTAAGGAATTTATTCAGGTTTCCGCAGGCCGCGGCATTGATGTATTCCGTATTTTCGACAGTCTGAACTGGATGGAGAATATGAAGATGCCGGTGGAAGAAGCACTGAAAACAGGTAAGATTGTCGAAGGCGCCATTTGCTATACCGGTGACATTTCCGATCCGAATGAGACAAAATATACACTGGATTACTATATGAAGAAGGCTAAAGAGATTGAAGCCATGGGCTGCCACATTCTGACAATTAAAGATATGGCAGGTCTGCTGAAACCATATGCGGCAAAGACATTGATTACCGAGTTGAAAAAAGAACTGAATATTCCGGTGAATTTACATACTCATGATACGACTGGCAGCGGTGTCAGCACCATATTGATGGCTGCGGAAGCCGGTGTGGATATCGCGGATATGGCGATTGAGTCAATGAGCTCCCTGACAAGCCAGCCATCCATGAATACCATTGTCTGCACTTTGAAGGGTACAGAGAGGGATACAAAACTGGATATCAATGAACTGCATGAATTGAGCGAATACTATGCACGGGTCCGCGAGGTTTATAAGCCGTTTGAGAGCGGTATGTGTACGCCGAATTCTGAAATTTATAAATATGAGATTCCTGGCGGACAGTATTCCAACCTTCTGGCCCAGGTGAAAGAGATGGGCGAGAAAGATCGGTTTGAGGATATCAAGCGTCTCTATAAAGAGGCCAATGACCTGCTCGGAAACATTGTGAAGGTAACGCCGACCTCCAAGGTTGTCGGAGACCTGGCTATCTTCATGTTTAAGAATAATCTGGATAAAGATAATATCCTGACAGATGGAAAGGATTTGTCCTATCCGGAATCGGTTGTTGAATATTTCAAGGGTATGATCGGTCAGCCGGACGGCGGCTTCCCGGAAGAATTCCAGAAAATTGTTCTTAAGGGAATAGAGCCGATCAGCGTTCGCCCGGGAACTTTGCTGGAGAGTGTGGATATCAAACAGATTGAGGCTTATTTAAAGGGCAAATTTGATTTGTCCTCCTTCACCCCGCTGGAAATCCGTCAGAAGGCTGTCAGCTATGCGCTGTATCCGAAGGTATATGAAGATTACTGCAATCACCTGGAAGCTTATAACGATGTATCTCAGCTTCAGAGCCATGTTTACTTCTACGGCCTGAGACCGAGAGAAGAGACCATCGTGGATATCGGTCAGGGCAAAACGCTGATTATCAAATACATCAGTAAGACGGCCGCTAACGACGAAGGAAAATGCACATTGACTTTTGAAGTGAACGGTTCCGTCCGCGAAATCGTGGTTGAGGATAAAAATGAGATTGTCCATGTCAACAAGAAACCGAAGGCAGATAAATCAGACCCGAAACAGATTGGTTCATCCATTCCTGGAACGGTATGTCAGATTTTCGTGAAAAAGGGCGATAAGGTTGATGTCAATACACCGCTTCTTGTTGTGGAAGCTATGAAGATTGAAACGACCATCGTTTCCAAGACAGCCGGCGTGGTTGATGAAATCTTTGTCACGGAGGGTGAAAAGGTTAATTCCGAGGACTTGCTGGTAACATTTAAACTGTAAAGATAAAAATTCTCTCCGGTTGAACTTGAAAAAGGGTTCTCCCGGAGAGATTTTTTTGTATTTTTTGTGAAATTACTATTATTTTTTTTGGAAATATTGTAATATTACATATAGGATTTTCAGGAAGGAGAGGCGCAGTTTGAATCCGAGGGGGTTTTGTACTGCGGGAGAGAGTATGTCTGATAAAGAAAAGAAACAAAATGGACAGGCAGGCGGAGTAAATTCCCAGAAGCCTGAAAAGAAAATGACGAAGTATGATTTAAAAATGCAGCGTCGAAGAGAGGAAGAATTGAGGCAACAGAAAAGGTCCAGGTATTCGACCATTGCCGGAGTAGTTATTCTTCTTATTATCGTTGGAGTGCTTGGATGGAAATTTTATGAAGGCTATCAGGATAAGCACGGCGCTTATGTGACTGTCGGCGAACATGAAGTTCAGCGTTCCGAATATGAATATTATTTTTACAGCGGTATAAACAGCATGTATTCCTACTATGGTACTTATTTGAGCTATATGGGACTTGATTTGTCAAAGCCGCTGGACGAGCAGGCTTATATGGAGTCGATGACATGGAAGGATTATTTTGACCAGCAGGCCATCGGCCAGTTAAAGCAGGTTTATGCGTTGACGGATGCGGCGGCGGAGGCCGGGTTTGAATATGATGCGTCGGAAGATGTGAATAGTTTTGTGGAATCCATTGAAACCGGCGCGGCCAATGCAGATAAGAGCGTCAGCGATTATGTGAAAGCATCCTACGGCACATTGGCTACGTTGGACAATGTTAAATCTTATGTTGAGAAGAGCAGCATCGCATCGGCTTATTATGAAAGCATTGAGGATGCCACAGAAATTACCGGCGAAGAAGTTGAAAATTATTATGACGAAAATAAAGATAATTACGATTCTGTAGACTATCTGGCCTGCAAGATTGAGGCAGATATGCCGGAAGAAGAGACGGAGGCCGCTGAAACCGAGACAGCCGCCGAAACCGGGACAAGCGGAGAGACTGAGACAGCCGGCGAAACGGAAACGGCCGCCGAGACCGAGACTGTTGCCGAAACGGAAACGATGAGTGAAGAAGAAAAGGCTGCTCAGGAAGCTGAACAGAAGGCCGCGGAAGAGGCGGCAATGGCAGAAGCCAAAACCAAAGCGGACAAAATGCTGAAGCAGATTTCTGATGAAAGCTCTTTTGAAGAACTGTATTCGGAGTATGCAACAGATGCTTCCGCAGAATCCCGCAAAACGAATGTGAAAAAATCATCCGTTTCTCCTTCAGCCGTGGCAGAGTGGCTGTTTGACAGCGCGCGTCAGGCCGGAGATACAGAGGTGATTGAGGATACGGCGGGCGATGCCTATTATGTCGTTTACTTTATGGACCGTTATCTGGATCACACAAAAACTGTGGATGTACGTCACATTTTGATCAGCTCCGCCGCAGAGACGACAGAGGATATGACAGAAGAAGAAAAGGCGACGGCCGAGGAAAATGCAAAAGCCGAAGCGAAACAGAAGGCTGAAGATATCTATTCAGAATGGAAAGACGGCGAAGCTACAGAGGACAGCTTTGCGGCATTGGCTGAGGCAAACAGTGAGGACACCGGTTCCAGCGCCGATGGCGGACTGTATGAGGCTGTAACAAAAGGCCAGATGGTGGCAGCCTTCAATGACTGGATTTTCGATGATGCACGGAAGCCGGGAGACACAGAAATCGTAGAAACCGATTATGGTTATCATGTGATGTACTTTGTCGGCGACAATGCGGAAGAGTGGTACACGAAGATAGAAAGCACCCTTCTTTCAAATAAGATGCAGGAATATATGACGAATCTGACAGACAGCCTGGAGGTTGTCGATAAACGCGGTAATATTGATTATCTGCATGTCAGCGAGACCGAGTCGGAAACAACCACCGGTACGGCGGCGGATACAACCGCAGAGACAGCCGGAGAAACCGCCGGAGAAACTGAGACAGCCGGAGAAACCGAAACAACGGCTGAGACTGAAAAATAAATAAAATTTAAAAATGTTCTCCCGCAGGGAATTCTTTCAGGGGTTTTTGCGCGGAGAACATTTTTTGTTTTATATTGTATATTTCTATGGAATCCGATAAAATAAACTTAATACATACAAAAGAAGGGGGAGTTTATTTTATGGATAGTGCGATGTTTATCGGTACATGGTGGTCTTTGGTTCCGCCCTTATTAGCGATTATTCTGGCGCTGGTGACAAAGGAGGTTTATAGCTCTCTGTTTATCGGCGTCGCCTTTGGGGCGCTTTTGTATACGGGTTTTCATCCATGGAATGCCTTTGTCGCCTTTTTCGACATTATGAAAAGCAGTATGAATTTAAATATTCTGATTTTCGATGTACTGCTCGGCATGATTATCGTTTTGATGGCAAAGTCAGGCGGTTCCGCTGCTTACGGTAAGTGGGCCGGAACAAAGATTAAGTCGAAGAAAAGCGCGATGCTGGCAACAACGGGACTGGGTGTTCTGATTTTTGTGGATGATTATTTTAATTGTCTGACGGTCGGTTCGGTTATGCGGCCGGTGACAGACAGGTTTAAGGTGTCCAGAGCAAAGCTGGCTTATATTATTGATGCGACGGCGGCTCCGGTTTGTATTATTGCTCCGGTTTCCAGTTGGGCGGCGGCGGTAAATTCCTATGTGCCTGCTGATGCGGGAATCACCGGATTTCAGTTGTTTTTGAGAACGATTCCCTATAACCTGTATGCACTGCTGACTTTGGTTATGGTGCTTTACATCGTCATTACCGGATTTGATTTTGGATTGATGAAAAAGCATGAGCAAAATGCCGCTAAAGGCGATTTGTTTACCACCGGCAGAGAAGAGTTTGAGCAGATAAAAGAGGAAGAAGTATGTCCGAACGGCCGGGTATTTGATTTGGTTCTTCCGGTGGCCGTCCTGATTGTCTCTGCCATCGGCGCCATGATATATACCGGTTTCCTGGGCGGAGCGACAGATATTATTACAGCCTTTGCGGGCTGCGATGCGGAAACCAGCCTGATTTTTGCAACGATGATCACAGTATTTTTCATGCTGCTGCTCTATCTGCCGCGGAAGGTGGTTACATTTAAGGGCTTCATGGACAGCTTTGTCGAAGGCTTCAAACTGATGATTCCGGCTGTGGCAATTTTGATTTTTGCATGGTCCTTAAAGGGTGTTGGGGATGCCCTCGGTATTGCCGCATTTGTTGAAGGCATTGTGGGAAGCAATACTTCCGCAAGTATATTTATTCCGGCCATCATGTTTATGATTGCCATATTCCTTGCTTTCTCCACGGGGACAAGCTGGGGAACATTTGCCATTCTTGTTCCGATTGTCATTGCCATGTTCCCGGGAGCCGACCGTTTGGAAATGATGGTTATTGCTGTTTCAGCCGTTCTTGCCGGAGCTGTCTGCGGCGACCATGTATCGCCGATTTCCGATACAACGGTTATGTCTTCGGCGGGAGCCCAGAGCAATCATATTAACCACGTGTCAACCCAGATGCAGTATGCGACGGTAGTTGCCCTTGTTTGCATCGCAGGCTATCTTATCGCCGGATTCGTGAAGATTTGGTGGGTGACTTTGGGACTGAGCATCGCCATTTTATTGATCGTGCTGACTTTCATGAGGAAATATTCCGGGGGAAGAAGCGGAAAGGAAGCAGTCGATGATTAAGATTGACGTGCCCTATATGAGCCAAAAGGGCAAATATCCGACAGGGTGCGAGAGTGTGTCAACGGTGATGCTGCTGAGATTTCTCGGATTTGATATATCTGTGGATAAATTCATTCAAAACTATCTGGATTGCCGTGACTTTGAAACGCGGGACGGACGGCTTTTCGGGCCGGACCCCAGGAAATATTTCTGCGGCAGCCCTTACAATGAGGATGATTTTGGCTGTTATGCGCCGGTCATCTGCAAAGCGCTTAAAAAGTTTTTTTCGGAGGCCCGTACATCTTCTGAGGATGGCGGAATTCAGGAGGGCGACGGAATTCAGGAGAACGGCGGAATTCAGGAGAACGGCGGAATTCAGGGGGGCGGCGGAATTGGGGAGAATGTCGTAAAGCCGGTCTGGAAACCGGTGGATGAAACCGGGACTCCCATTGATGCGCTGCTGAAACGCTATATTGATAAAGGAATGCCGGTTATCTTCTGGGCATGTATCGATATGCGGGAGCCGGTGGCCGGGCCGGAATGGAAACTGTTGGATACGGGCGAAACATTCACATGGATATCCAATGAACATTGTATGCTTTTGGTCGGCTATGACGACGAAGGATGTTATTTTAACGACCCCTATGAGGGTCATGGCTGCGTGCGCTATCCAAAACAACTGGTCGAAGCGCGGCATCAGGCCCAGCATGAGATGGCGGTTGGAGTGGAAAAATATTTCTGTTGAGTTCTATAACATTGAATATCACAGAATCAAATATCACAAAACAAAAAACTTTCCGAAAGAATCGTTTCAAGATTCTCGAGGGAAGTTTTTGCTTATTTTTAAAATGTTGCCGTGGCAACTGACAGTCTGCAAAAAATGTGATAGGATACTTTTGAAAACAGCACAGGGATGTGCTTTTTAAATAACAATGGGTTAGTTATAGCTAATTTAAAGGCGGAGAAAACAAAATGAAAAAAGAAAATGAGAAAAATTATTGGAAATCCGGTTTGATTATTTTGTTCTGGCTGGCGCTTTGGGAGGCGGCAGATCGGGTGGTAAATAATCGCATTATATTGGTAGGGCCGATGCATATTATAGAAAACTTGCTTTATCAGATGAAGCAGATAGATTTCTGGTATATCTGCGCAGCCTCATTCCTGCGTATTGCGGCGGGTTTTCTGCTGTCTTTTATGGCTGGTTTCTTGCTGGCAGTGCTTTGTTATCGATACCGCCTCCTTCGGGATTTCCTGGAACCGGTGATGTCCCTTTTAAAAACAGTTCCGATGATTTCTTTTGTTATTATGCTTCTTATTTGGGTTGGAAATCAGCTTTTGACAATTTATTTATCTTTTTTAATCGTACTTCCTTTGATTTACACCAACACTCTGACCGGTTTTTTACATGTGGACCGCGAAATGCTGGAAATGTCGGAAACTTTCCGGCTATCTTCCTGGAAGAAACTCTGCTATATTTACCGCCCGGCTTTCATGCCTTTTTTGCTGAGCGGTTGTAAAGTGGCTTTGGGAATGAGCTGGAAATCCGGGATTATGGCGGAGGTTATCGCCACGCCGAAGCCGTCCATTGGACGGGAAATGTATGCGGCAAAATCTTATTTGCAGACGGGAAATCTGTTTGCATGGACCCTTGTGGTCATTCTGCTGAGCGTATTGTTTGAAAAAATCTTTTTGTTTTGCCTGCGGCGGTTTAATCGTCCGGCGGGCAGCTTATTGACAAAGTAGGAGGGAATTATGTCGATTCAAATCAAACAATTAAAGAAAGCCTTTGGAGAAAAAAAGGTGCTTCGCGGCGTCGATATGACTTTGGAAGATGACAGAATTTACTGTCTGATGGGCCCCTCGGGCATGGGAAAAACAACGCTGCTGAGGATTCTTCTCGGAAGAGAGGCGGCGGATTCCGGCACGATTGAAGGTATTTCGCCGGGCGAGATTTCGGCGATGTTTCAGGAGGACAGGCTTTGCCAGCCCCTGACGGCGGTGGAAAACGTTGCTCTTGTCTGCGAGGGAAAAAGCAATCGCAAAGAGTTGGCGGAGGAGCTTTGCCAGATTCTTCCGGAAAACTGTCTGAATCAGCCGGTTTCCCAACTTTCCGGCGGAATGAAACGGCGGGTTGCGTTAGCCAGGGCCATTCATTACTCCAGCCGGATGGTGATCTTGGACGAGCCCTTCACCGGTCTGGACCGGAAAACCCGAATGGAAGTCATTTCCTACATTCTGAATATGCGCCGCGGACGTACGCTGCTCATTGCAACCCACGGTGTGGATGACGCCGCTCTTTTGGGAGCGGAAACCTTGCGTATGGAGGATGTTCAGGGGGAGAAGGGAGAGGAAGAAGCTGCACTGGAGGAACCGGAAGTTTCCAGGGAAGAAATTTTATGCAGCCTGAAAATCTTTGACGGGGTAGCGCCGGAACAGTGTGAAGCGCTTATTGCCGGACTCCACGGTTATGAGCGGAAATATCGGGAGCAGGATATTATCTGGGAGCAGAATGAGCAGTATACGGCTATGGGAATTGTGTTAAAGGGAAGTATTCAGGCCACAAACATTTCCAGGGATGAACCGCAGATTATCCAGCAATTCCATGCAGGAAGTTGTTTTGGGGAAGCGGTAGCCTTTGGCGGACAGTTTAGTTGGGCGGAGATTCGGGCGATTACCCCGGCGCGTATCCTTTTTCTTCCGGCGGCCGGTATTTTGGAGCGGGAGAGGGAGGACGGCGTTTCTATTCTGATGCGGAATTTATTAAAGGAAATGTCTGCTAAAGTGGGGATTTTGAACGTTAAAAATCAGCTCCTCTCCGAGCCGCGTCTGAGGGCAAGAATTCTTATGTACCTTCACACGCTGAAGGAGGATTCCAACGGCTGGAGACAAATCTCTTTCAGTCATAAGGAATTGGCCCAGTATTTGAATGTGAACCGTTCCGCCTTCAGCCGGGAACTGTCCCGTATGAAGGAAGAGGGGGTGCTGAAGGTAAATGGAAAGCGGGTAAAACTCCTCCAGGACAAAGAAAATTTTTAGAGTTTGAGGAAAATTTGCTGCGGCAACAGACAAAAATACAAGAATTTGATATGCTGATTTCGATTTGGGGCGCAAAAGCGCTCCAAAAAAATAAACCATTGGTTAGCAATATCTAACCAATACAAAATTAAAGTAAAGGAGCAGAGGTATGAAGTTTTTAAGTAAACAAAATGCAGTGAAGCGGATGCTTTCTCTGGGAATGGCGTTGTTTCTTTTTGTAGGGGCCGTTTCTGCCGGGTATTCCTATGCGGCGGAACCAGAGCAGGAAGTCCGGACAGTTTCAGAAACGGCGACAACTTCTGAGAACACAGAGGCTTCAGAAGCGGTAACAATTTTGGAGAGTACAGTCATTCCGGAGACGGAGACAGTTTCGGAGAGCGCGACAGCTCCGGAGACAGAAACAGTCTCGGAGAGCGCAACGGCTCCGGAGAGTGCAGCGGTTTCGGAGAGCACAACGGCTCCGGAGACAGAAACAGTCTCGGAGAGCGCGACAGCTCCGGAGAGTGCAACGGCCCCGGAAAGCCAACAGAGTTCTGAAACAGAAGCGGCGGCTGAGACAGAGGCGCAGGCCCGAGCAGCGGCAAGCCGGGCCGGAACAGTAACGACTTCCAGCGAAACTGTCGGGGATAAGAGCAGTTTTTCCGGCGCATGGAAAGAATCCAATTATAAGGCGGGTACTTATACGGTGACTGCAAATCTGAGTATGCCGGGACAATACAATCCGGTTCTCAGCGGAGTTACGGTATATTGCAATAATCCGAACAATCCTTTCGGCCCGGATGCCACTACACCTGCTATAGATGCGGATGACCCGCATACGAATCCATCCACAGTTCAGGCTGCGGCTCCGACGACTCCGATGGCTGATAATGCAACACTGGTGGTGGCTGAGGATGGCACGGTGACTGTAAAGCTGCCGATTCAGAATCCGATTTTTACGACCCAGTCCATTGGCATGTCATCCAATCTGGCCTACACGGCTGCTCGGTTGAATAAAATTTATTCCCATGGAAAAAACAGCATAAACGGCCGTATTTATCTGATGGAAGCTACCCTGGGAAAAACGGAGCTTTCCGGCGGCGTGGCCGCCTATACATTTTCCGGCAGCAGCCTTTACGCGCTGCCTCTCGGCCTGACATTAGCGCCGGCAGGTGATATTGCTCTTACCTTAGAGGTTGACCTTTCGACAATTCCGGTGGATGAGAAAAAGGATGAATGGCTGTCCAAAACAATGACAGATGATGCTACCGGCATCGAGGTCACGGCGATTTCTGCGCCGGATGAAAACGGAAAGACCGTGGGTATGTTTCAGGAAAGTATGATGGAACAAATAAATCTCATGGTTCGCAAGATAGATACGGATGGAACCGTTTTCAAGGCGGCCTATGCTGCCTCAATTTATAATAAGGCCGTATTTGGCACTTTTGTAGTTAAGAATGCATGGGCGTTATGGAAACCGGACATGGGTCAGGTTACGGCCAGAGTTCCGGTTATGGATGATAGCAGTGCTTTTTACTTTGTCATGGATTATGGCGATGGAGGGAAGCAGATGACCAAACTGGATGCACAGATTGCAGACGGCGTGGCAGCAGTGGATTATTTCCCCCGGTCTTTAAGTGAAGAAGAGGCCAAAGCGAGATTTACGGCCCTCTATTTGGGAGCAACAGGAAAAGAAGGAAGCGCAGATAAACCGATTGCCTATCTGGCGGAGGGCGCTGAGGGAACAATCACGCCGAAAATTACGAATTATACATATGATGGGGTCGGCAAGTGGCTTACTCCGGACAGCAATTATTATACGATAGAAAATGGCGGCATCGCTACAGATGCGGGAACTTATCCGATAACCTTTAAACTCACGGATGATGCAAAAGCAATGGGAATTAAATGGGCGGAAACCGAGGGGGACACGCTCGTTAAGGAATGGAAAATCGAGAAAGCGGTGCTCAATGTCACTTATGAAGGAGTGGAAGTTGGAAACAATGTATGGAGCAAGGACATTAACGGGATTCGCCTGAGAGTCACCGGCTTTGTAAAAGACGAGACGGCGGAAACAGCAGACGGTTATACAGCCCCGAAATTGGTGCTCCCGGATGTGAGCAAATTAAATGAAGGCGATTCTTTTGAACTGGAAATCCAGGAGGGAACGGCAAAGAATTATCAATTCAGTTATCCGGATAAAACAATTCATATATATGAACCATGCCTGGAAATGCCGAAGGCATTAGACAATCTGGTATATAATGGACAGAAGCAGTATGGCCTGGATATAGAATATGCTCAGTGGGCGACTCTGGATGAGGGAAATAAATCTTATGATTCACCGTATCAGACAGAGGTGGGCGAGTATACGACAATAAGTTGTGTGGCAATAGATTCGACAAAGCTCTTTAAAAACGGAAGTCATGAGGCGGACCCGGTGAAGTGGGAGATTGCCCCGGCGGTATTAACTGTGACTTATGCCGGCGAGACCATTGATAAAGATGGCGTGCCGAAGCTGAAGCTGTCTGTCACCGGCTTTGTGAACGGAGAGACGCCGGAGACAGCAGAGGACTATGAGGCGCCGGAAATTAAGGCTCCGACTTCATGGCAGGAGGGTGACAGATTCACCCTGACTCCGGAGGGCGGCAGCGCGAAAAACTATGTATTCCGCTATGTAGCCGGCGATTTAAAAATTAACGAAAAAGAAACTGAAAAACCGCAGGAATCCGAAAAACCGCAGGAATCCGAAAAACCGCAGGAATCTGACAAGCCTCAGGAGAGTGAAAAACCGGAAAACCCTTCTGAAAAAACACTGGCGCCTGGAACTTATCAGATTACCTCAAATCTGTATCTGCCGGGCGAATTGAATACCCAGCTTACCGGTGTGACCGCTTATCTGACAAATCCGGCCAATCCACTGGGTATCGGCGGCGTTACGGGGATACCGAATACTCCTGTGGCTGACAATGCGAAACTTGTTGTCGGGGAGGATGGCAGCCGTACGATTATTTTGGATGTGACGAATCCGGTATTTACACTTCAGGCGATTGAGAGTGGAAACAATGTGACTGTGCTGGCCACTGAAAAGGATAATGCCCGCTATGAGGGTAATAACGGGGTTGGACGAGATGGCCGCATCACCCGGATTTATGTAAAACTCGGAGATGAATCCGGCACTTATCAGTTTGGGGACTGTGTGGAATTTCCGACACTGCTGGAGACAAACTGGAATGTTCCGCTGCGCCTGGGCGTAGATTTTGCTTCGGCAAAGAAACTTTCCGACAGCACCGATGTTAAATTACCGGGACAGTCCGGGAATCCGTCAGAACCGTCAAATCCTTCCAATCCGTCAAAACCGGAAGAGAAACCGACAGCGCCGGTACTGAAAGCGGGAAATAATCAGTCATGGGAATATGGTTCCAATGCAGGTTTAAGTTTTGAGCTGGAAGCTAAAGCAAATGAACTTCTGAAAGTGCTTGTTGACGGAAAAGAATTGGACGGAAGTTATTATACCGTTTCAGGAGAAACAAAAATCACCTTAAATGCCAACTATCTGAATGGACTTACAACGGGAGAACATCAGGTGGATTTCGCCTTTAAGGGCGGCAGCGCTTCTTCAAAGTTTACGGTGAAAGAAGGCGTAAAAGAAGTGCAGGTGAATCTGCTGCAGGCGGGTACTTATACAGTGGCCTGCAACATCTGGTTTGAGAAAGCGGACACGGGCCTGCCGATGAATCCGCATATTACAAACTCAAGTTTTCCGCCGAAGGACCCGGTAGATGCTAATGCGACTTTAGTTGTGGATGCCGACGGCCGTGCCAGAGTGACGGTTCCGATTTGTATTCAGTCTAAGGTAATGACGATTCAGAGCATTTCCGGTCTGAACATTGTGGACTATGCGACCGATGGCAGCGGAAATCTTACAAGCATTACGGTGGATCTGGGCATCCTTGAAGACCCGAACAGCGTAATCACCAAGAGTTGTACCGTTCAGCTCCAGATGGGTGATCTGGCTATGTCCATTTCGGGCTTCGACCGGGATCATACATGGCCGGCAACTTTTCAATTGAATCTTTCCGGCGTCGCAACAAGAACCGGCACTAAGCTGGTTTCTGTCGGGCAAAACGGGGCTGTTGCGACCGGAGATGAAACGCCGGTGAACGGTATGGCCGCATTGTGTCTGATTTCCATCCTTGCTTTGGCAGGAATTGCGGTACAATCCAGAAAGGAGAAATTATGAGAATAAAAACGGGGATTATCGGATGCCTGTCCGCCGTAATGGCGGCGCTGATGCTCTGCGGCTGCGGCGGCCCAAAAGATACCGGGGCCGGAAATTCATCCGCCGGGGAAGCGGAATCTGCCGGTGGGACCGAAACAGTCGGGGAAACCGAAGCGGAGAGCCGGGAACTGATGGGAAGCAGCGAAGCCACTGATGTGAACGTGGGACTGATCATGGGACCGCCGTCGATGGGACTTGGCTATATGATTCACGAGGCAAAAGAGGGCAACACCTATAATAATTACAGTTTCACTGTGGAGGGTATTGATTATTCAGCCCTCTCGGCAAAACTGAATCAGGGCGATTACGATATTATCACCTGCCCATCCAATGTCAGCGCCATACTTTATAATAATAAAGATATGAATGAAGAAGTTAAAGTCATCAGCATCGGCAATATGGGGCTTTTGTATATTCTGACAACGGATTCCACTATTCAATCCATGGAGGATCTGAAGGGGCGTACCGTGTACTCCATCGGCGAGGGCGGCCCGCCGGAATATACATTCGAATATCTGTTGGAAAATTATGACCTCCTCTCGGATGTGAACTTCTCATTCCGCTCGACACCGTTTGAAATATTGAATCTGCTTCAGGATGAAGCGGGGGCTGTTGCGCTGCTTCCACAGCCTTTTGTTGAGGTGGCGAAGCTTTTGGTGGACGGTCTGCTTGTGCCGATTGATGTGACAGAAGCCTGGGATTCATTGAATCTGGAGAGCGGCGCGGAGTCGGTGACGACGGTGACAATTGTGCGGAAAGCCTTTCTCGAGGAACATGAGCAGGCGGTTATTGAGTATTTGAATCTGTCAAAAGAGTCTACAGATTACACGCTCAGCCATTTGGATGAGGCGGCGGCCTGGACGGAAGAGTATGAGACCTTTTTAAATCCGGAGATTGCGGTGGATGCCATTCCGGCCTGCAGTATCTGTACGATTACCGGGGTGGAAATGAAAGAAAAACTGTCCGGATTTCTGAAAATTATGTATGAGTCAAATCCTGATGCGGTTGGCGGCTCCATGCCGGAGGATGATTTTTACTATATTCCGCCAAAACAGGAAGGATAGGTGGCATCCATGATAAAACTTGGAATAGATATGGGAACCAGCACGATAAAGCTGGTTCTCATGGAGGAACAGAATATCCGGAAAACCTGGCTTGGGGTTCATTATGGGCAGGTGATGGAAACGCTTCGGAGGGGGCTTTCAGAGATGGAGCTCCCGGAGCATTTCATGGCCTCCGTTACAGGGAGCAATCGGTTGACTTTGTTGGACAGGTTTCCAAATCTGACACAGACAGAGGAAATTCCTGCGGCGACCATGGGTGTAGGTTTTCTTGTGCCTGAGACTGGTTCCATTATGGATATCGGCAGCCAGAATGCACGTTTTATCACCTTGCTGCAGGATAAAGCACCCTCCTTTTCCGTCAATGAACATTGTGCCGGCGGCACCGGTTCTTTTTTTGAGGACCAGATGTCGCGGCTCGGCCTGAAGATTGAAGATTATTCGAAGCTGGTGGAGAGCGCCAGAGAAGTACCGAGACTTTCCGGCCGCTGCGCCGTATTTGCTAAAACAGATATTATTCACCGGCAGCAGGAGGGCGTTTTAAAGCAGGATATCCTTTTAGGGCTTTGCTATGCCATGATACGGAATTATAAGGCGGTTATCGTGAAATCTCTGCCGGTGGAAAAACCGGTGGTGTTTTGCGGCGGAGTGACCTGCAACAGCGGCGTTGTGCGGGCCATTCGGGATGTATTTTCACTGAAAGAGACAGAACTGATTATTCCGGAAAAAGCCCGGTTTACCGGGGCTGTCGGCGCAGCGCTGTCGGCAGAGCAGACGGTTTCCGGCGCGGAGCTTTTACAGGCTTTGTCCGAAAAGCAGGAAAGCTCCGGCGGAGGGACAATGCTGCCGCCCCTTTGTCTGAGAGAGTACCCGGAACATGCGGAGCCGGTCTGCACCGGAAAAATACCGGCAGAGGGCTGTTATCTGGGAATTGATATCGGCTCCACGAGCACCGATTTGGTGCTGATGGAAGAGGATGGAAGTCTGCTGGATTTTCAGTATCTGCGGACTGCGGGTAATCCGGAGGGCGTTGTGAGGCAGGGACTAAAGAATATTGAGGAACGGTTTGGCGCGGTGCATATCCTGGGGGTCGGCGTTACCGGTTCGGGCCGGGAGCGTATCGGGCGAATGATGGGAGCCGACGCCGTCCGGGATGAAATTACGGCTCAGGCCAGGGCGGCTTCTTTCTGGGCGCCGGATGTGGATACGGTGTTTGAAATCGGAGGCCAGGATTCCAAATATATCTCTTTAAAAAACGGGCAGGTTGTGGATTTTCAGATGAACAAAATCTGCGCCGCAGGGACGGGCTCTTTTGTTGAGGAACAGGCGGCCCGTATGGGAATACCGATCTCCGAATTCGGCGAACTTGCCCTGCAGGGAAAGGCGCCCTGCGAACTCTCCGAACGCTGTACGGTTTTTATAGAAACGGCGATTGTTCAGGCGGAGGCAGCCGGTGCGTCAATTGAGGACATTTCGGCCGGACTCTGCCATGCTATTGTGAAAAACTATCTGTACAAGGTGGTGGCCAATAAACCGGTGGGCAGGAAGATTGTCCTGCAGGGAGGCGTTGCCTATAATCCGGGTATCGTGGCAGCTTTTCAAAGCGCTTATGGGGAAAGAATCAGCGTATCGCCGGTCTTTGCCATCAGCGGCGCCTGCGGCGCGGCCTTGCTGGCCAAAGAGGCGGTGGGAGAAAGGGAAAGCAGCTTTTTGGGATTTGATTTTCCTGCGGATGAGCGGACGGAGACGGTTCCTGATGGGGAGATTCGCAAAAACAGGGCGTTTTATAAGAAAGCCGGTCAGATGATCACCTCGGATTACAGCGGTGTCCGCGAGCCGGGCAAGAAAACCATTGGTGTGCCTCTGTCTCTCATTGTTTTTAAATTTTTCCCGATGATTCAGGCCTTTTTCCGGAATCTCGGTTATAATGTGATTTTATCCAGGCCGTCGAATGAGGAAACTATCCGTTTATCCCAGCAGTATGCCCGGAGTGAAACCTGTTATCCGGTGAAGCTGCTCTACGGTCATATGGCCCAGCTGGCGGCGGAAAAGGTAGATTATATTTTTATGCCGTTGATTCGTACAATTCATCATCCCCATTCTCATGCGGTTCATAACTATGCCTGTCCCTACATGCAGCGGGCGCCTCGATTGGTTTATGAAACGCTGGAATTGGATAAACAGGGGATTCGGCTTCTGTCGCCGATCCTGGATTTGGATTTGGGCAAAAAAAGTATGGCGGAGGCCATGCTGGGTGCCGGAAAGGAACTGGGATTTGGAAAAGCCCGCTGTCTTCCGGGACTCGTGAAGGGCGCGGTGGCAGTGCAGAAAAATATGGAGGATACAGAAGAACTCGGAAGGAAACTTCTGGCATCTTTAAAGCCGCAGGACAAGGTGCTTGTTCTTATCACAAGAAATTATGGCCTGGCGGACCCGGTGCTGAATATGGGTATTCCGGAACTGCTTCTGCGGCAGGGTTATAAAGTTATTACGCTGGCCCATCTGCCGGGAATGTCGCTGGATTTGAGCAGTGATTATCCTCATATGTACTGGCCTTTTGGCGACCATCTTCTCTCCGGAGCAAAGCTCATTGCCAACCATCCTCAGCTCTATGCCGTCTATCTGACAAATCACGGCTGCGGGCCGGATACGCTGGTGGCCCATATGTTTAAAGAAGAAATGGGCGACAAGCCTTATCTCCATATTGAGGTCGATGAGCATTATTCTAAGGTGGGAATTATTACCCGGATTGAGGCCTTCCTGAACAGCATTTCCCATCGGCCTCCGGTGAAAATGCCGGAGAATTTTGATATAAAACAGGTTTGTTTCCGAAAGGCAAATTTAAAGGCTGCGCCGGTGAAGGAGCGGATACTGTTACTGCCGGATTTGGGGCCTGCCACCGGATATCTGAAATATTATTTTGAGCGGAGGGGCATCGAGACCGGGCAGATGCCGCCCTTTGACGGCGAAAGCCTCCGTCTGGGCCGGGCGGAAACCACATCCAAAGAATATTTACCTTTTCCGATGCTTGTGGGAAGCTGCCTGCGTGCCCTGGAGACACAGCCAGAAGAAAAACTCCAGTTCCTTATCCCGTTTAATTATGGAGCGGATGCCGACGGCCAGTATGCAAGAGCCGTGCGCACGGTGCTTGACCGGCGTGGATATCGGAATGTAGATATTATTGCGCCAATGCTGGAAGAAATTCCGAATTCGGCCACGGATGTTTCCGGATTATTCCATGCGGTTCTGGCCGGAGATATTGCCGCGGCTCTCCCTGAGGAAGATAGGGAAAAACTGTCGGCGCTTTATGAGTATGAAGAACTTATCGAAATGGCAAAAAGGGCAGGAGCTTTGGGACGGCAGAAAAAACGTATTCTGGCTGCGGTAGGCGACCCGCTTTGCGTGACTTCCCTGAATGAGGGCATCCTGAAACGGTTGGAGCAGGAGGACAACCGGGTGACGCCTATGCCCCTGTCGGAAATGCTGCTGTTTTTATGGATGGACAACGGGACAATCTCTGCGGATAAGCTGAAAAAATGGGAAGCGGAGCTTTTGGATGTTTCCGGCTATATGGGAGCAGCCAGCCCGTTTGCGCCGTCTCTGGCGGCCCTTCGGGAAATCGCAGACCGTTTTCTCCCGGCTTATGCGGGAAACCATGGCCGATACCGTTTTGCAAAGGCGATATCTATGGGAGAAATGGCCGATGCGGTTCTGCTTTTGTCGCCCCGATATGAAAATACGGCGACAGTTCTGGAGCTGAGCAGTCTAAACAGCCGGTGCAGCGCGCCGCTCTTTTCAATTTCATTGGACGGAGACTGGGATGAGAGCAGCGAGTCCCGTCTGCGCTCCTTCCTCTACTATTGCTAAAAAACAGAACTTTTGTAAAAATAAGCAAAAACTTTCCATAAAAATCGTTTCAAGATTTATATGGGAAGTTTTTGCTATATGTTACATCCAGGATTTGTAATTATCAGCAATTTCCTGAACTGTGTTGATCAGAAGCGAGGTGTGATATCCGTCGGATACCGTGTGCTGGACATAGGCCGAGAAAGGCAGAAGAATTTCTCCGTTCTGCTCAAAGTATTTTCCGCACAGGATAACCGGGAAAAGCATTGGCGATTTCATCGGCGTATCATAGCTCTGCGAGGTGTAGGAAAGCCATGGAACGCAGGAAATCGGCGTGAAATTATTTGGTTTTCCCGGTTTTGTTTTCACGCCCTTGACGTCCTTCCATGTTTCCATATCCTGAATACAGTTTTTATAAAAGACGGAGAAGTCCTGGTTGTATTCGGACCATATATCGGAAAATGTGTGGTCGTCTTTATGAAATATGGTGTAAGAGGGATGACATTCATCCCAGTACCCCAAGCGTTGCTCACTGTCATGGTCCATGCGCATTTCTTTAATTTGATTGACGGCGGTAGACACCATATAGAGGTAGGCCGGATAGAAGCGGAGCCCCCGGCGTTTTATTTCTTTTAAAAGGTTTGTTATTCGGATATTTGCGTTTAATGTATAGCTGGAATGAACCATTGTCTGATAATATTTGTAATGTTCCCGGCGTTCCCATGTTTCCATATCGATTAAATGAAAAGCCATAAAATTCCCTCCCCGGTTGTTTGTTGTTTATCAAATGTCTTAGAAGTATTATAGAGAATTCAGAGAAAAATAACAAGAGATTTATTTGACAGGGAGTTTCCAAATCTCCCTGTTTTATGATATACTGTGAACAGTTGTGAGATAATAAATAACAGATAGATGATAAAGGTGATTTTAAATGGCATTTACCCATTTGCATGTGCATACGGAATACAGTCTGCTGGACGGCTCCAATAAGGTGAAGGAGCTGGTTGCGCGGACGAAGGAACTGGGCATGGACAGCGTGGCGATAACTGACCACGGTGTTATGTACGGTGTAATTGAATTTTACAGGGCAGCGAAGGCGGCGGGGATTCGGCCGATCATTGGCTGCGAGGTCTATGTTGCGCCAAAATCCCGATTTGACAAGGCGGGGCAGCAGGATAATAAATACAACCATCTGGTGCTTCTGGCGGAAAATAATACGGGATATCACAATTTGATGAAGCTTGTTTCGAGAGGCTTTACCGAAGGCTTTTACTATAAACCGAGGGTGGATATGGAAGTTCTTCGGGAGTACCATGAGGGAATTATTGCTCTCAGCGCCTGTCTGGCCGGCATTGTGCCCGAATATATCCAGAAAGGGCTCTATGAGGATGCCAAGATAAAGGCCCTCGAACTTCAGGAAGTTTTCGGCAAGGGGAATTTCTTTTTGGAACTCCAGGACCATGGGATTCCGGCTCAGAGAACCGTCAATCAGAGTTTATTGCGGATGAGCCAGGAGACGGGAATTGAACTGGCGGCGACCAATGATATTCATTATACCTATGCGGAAGATGAAAAACCCCATGATATCCTGCTCTGTATTCAGACGGGCAAGAAGGTGACGGATGAAAACCGTATGCGCTACGAGGGCGGCCAGTATTATATTAAGTCCGAGGAGGAAATGCGGAAACTGTTTCCTTATGCGAAGGCGGCCTGCGATAATACCCATAAAATCGCGGAGCGCTGCCAGGTGGATATCGAATTCGGGAAGTACAAGCTGCCTCGGTTTTCAGTGCCGGAGGGTTATGACTCCTGGAGTTATTTAAATAAATTGACATGGGATGGTCTTGCAAGACGGTATGACCACCCGGATGATACATTGAAAGAGCGGCTGGAATATGAGCTTTCCACGATTAAAAATATGGGCTTTGTGGATTATTTCCTGATTGTGTGGGATTTTATCCATTATGCCAAAAGCCAGGGTATTGCTGTGGGGCCGGGGCGAGGTTCTGCGGCGGGAAGCCTTGTGTCCTACTGCCTTGAAATTACGGATTTGGACCCGATTAAGTACAGCCTGCTGTTTGAGCGGTTTTTGAATCCAAATCGAGTCACCATGCCGGATATCGACGTGGATTTCTGTTTTGAACGGCGGCAGGAAGTTATTGATTATGTGGTTCAAAAATACGGCAGTGAACGGGTTGTGCAGATTGTAACCTTTGGTACGATGGCCGCCCGGGGTGTCATCCGGGATGTGGGCCGGGTGCTGAATCTGCCTTATGCCCAGGTGGATTCTGTAGCGAAAATGATTCCGATAGAGAAGGATATGACTATTGAACTGGCGCTGAAAAGAAATCCTGAGCTGAAAAAAATCTATGATTCGGATGAGGTCATTCATGAGCTGATTGATATGTCAAAACGTTTGGAGGGACTTCCGAGACATACATCCACCCATGCGGCCGGGGTTGTTATCAGCCCGAAGGCGGTGGACGAATTTGTACCTCTCTGCCGGGGAGTGGATGATTGTGTGACTACCCAGTTTACGGCGACAACTCTGGAGGAACTCGGTCTTTTAAAAATGGACTTTTTGGGTCTGAGGACGCTGACAGTCATTCAAAATGCGGTAAATCTGATTAATCATCACCGGGAAGAACCGCTGGATATGCAAAGGATTGATTATGATGACGCCGGAGTTTATGAAATGCTTTCCGCCGGTAAAACGGAGGGCGTGTTCCAGTTGGAAAGCGCCGGAATGAAAAATTTCATGAAGGAGCTGAAACCGTCCAGCCTGGAGGATATTATCGCGGGAATTTCCCTTTACCGGCCGGGGCCGATGGATTTTATTCCAAAATATATTAAGGGAAAGAAAAATCAGGATTCGATTGTGTATGATTGTCCGGAACTGGAAGAAATTTTGATGCCGACCTACGGCTGCATCGTTTATCAGGAACAGGTCATGCAGATTGTAATGAAGCTGGCCGGTTACGATCTGGGGCGGAGCGATCTGGTGCGCCGTGCCATGTCCAAGAAAAAAGCGGATGTTATGGCAAAGGAGAGGGAATACTTTGTCTATGGCAATGAAACGTCGAATGTGCCGGGCTGTATCGCCCGGGGAATTGACGAGCGGGTGGCAAATAAGATTTTTGATGATATGACGGATTTTGCCAAATATGCCTTTAATAAGTCCCATGCCGCCGCCTATACGATGGTATCTTATCAGACGGCCTGGTTAAAATACTATTATCCGGTGGAATTTATGGCGGCGCTGCTGACATCTGTCATTGATTTCCCGATAAAGGTGGCTGAATATATTATGGAATGTCGGAAGATGGGAATCCAGATTCTGCCGCCGGATATCAATGAAGGCGAGAGAGATTTCTCCGTTTCCGGAGGAAATATCCGATATGCCCTGTCGGCCATTAAAAGCGTGGGCCGTTCAGTCATTGACAATATTGTTGCAGAGCGGCAGGCGCGTGGGCCTTTTGTAAGCCTGAAGGATTTTATCGAGCGGCTGTCGGGCAAAGAAGTAAATAAGCGGACAGTAGAGAGCTTTATCAAATCCGGCGCTATGGACGGGCTGCATGCGACGCGGCGGCAGCTTATGATGGTTTATGTTCAGGTTATGGACCAGGTGAATCAGGAGCGGAAAAAGTCCATGACAGGCCAGATGAGCCTCTTTGATTTTGTATCGGAGGAGGATAAAGCGGAATTTGACGTGCATTATCCGAATGTGGGTGAATATGATAAAGAATTGAAGCTGGCTTTTGAGAAGGAAGTGCTTGGAATTTATATCAGCGGACATCCGCTGGAGGAATATGCCCAGTCTCTGACAAAAAATGTGACGGCGGTTTCATCGGATTTTTATATTGAGGAGAGAATGAATGAAGCCCGTGTCAAAGATAATGAAAAAGTGATCATTGGCGGAATGATTACCTCCAAGACAGTAAAGTCAACGAAAAACAATCAATTAATGGCCTATATTACTATGGAAGATTTGGTGGGCTCCGTGGAGGTTATCATTTTTCCGAGGGATTATGAGCGCTATCAGAAATATCTCTCCGTGGACCAGAAGGTCTATATCCGGGGAAGGGTTTCTGCGCTGGAAGAACAGCAGGCAAAATTGATTTGTGAAAATATTATTCCTTTTGATGAGGTGACAAAGGAGATATGGATTAAATTTGACAGCAAGGAAGCTTACATGCAGCGGGAACAGGAATTGTACCGTATGCTTGACGGGGAGGACGGAAATGACCGGATTGTTATTTTCTGTGCCAGAGAAAGGGCTGTCAAACGGCTGGAGAATCGCTATGCAGTGAAGGGGGACTCGAGGGTCATCGGAATGTTCGGCGATGCCTTCGGCGAGGAAAATGTAAAACTTCAGCAATCTGTCTTGAAATGGTAAGCAATCTGTATTAAAATATCAAGATAAAATCGATGTCAGTTCGCAAAGATGGAGGTCATGACATGAGTAAAGAGATAAAGACGATCGGCGTACTTACAAGCGGCGGTGATGCGCCGGGAATGAATGCGGCTGTACGAGCGGTTGTCCGTACTGCGGTGACAGAAGGATGTAATGTAAAAGGTATCCAGAAGGGTTATGCCGGACTTCTGGAGGAAGAGATTATAGATTTAAATGCCGGAAGTGTTTCAGATATTTTGAATAAGGGCGGTACATTTTTATATACGGCCCGCTGTAAGGAATTTATGACGAGGGAAGGGCAGATGAAGGGTGCGGAAATCTGCCGTAAACACGGTATTGACGGCATTGTGGTGATTGGCGGCGACGGTTCTTTCCGGGGGGCCCAGAAGCTGGCCAGTTTTGGAATCAACACCATTGGAGTGCCTGGAACCATTGACCTGGATATCTCCTGCACGGATTATACCATTGGATTTGACACGGCAGTCAATACGGCCATGGATGCCATCGATAAGGTGCGGGATACGTCCACTTCCCATGAACGGTGCAGTATCATCGAGGTTATGGGAAGAAATGCCGGATATATTGCCCTGTGGTGCGGTATAGCCAACGGGGCCGAGGATATTTTGCTCCCGGAAAATTATAATTATGATGAGCAGATTTTGGTAGACCATATTATTAAGAGCCGTAAAATCGGAAAGACCCATCATATCATTATTAATGCGGAGGGAATCGGCCATTCCACAAGTATGGCCCGCCGTATCGAGGCGGCAACGGGGATTGAGACCCGTGCAACGATTCTCGGTCATTTGCAGCGGGGCGGCAGCCCGACGGCAAAAGACCGGGTTTATGCTTCAATTATGGGAGCCTATGCGGTAAAGGCCCTTATTTCCGGCAAATCAAACCGGGTCGTGGCCTATAAACACGGTGAGTTTGTAGATTATGATATTGATGAAGCCCTGTCCATGAAGAAAGAATTGGATCCTTTCCAGTTGGAAGTATCCCGTGTCATGGCAAGATAAATGAATAGATATCGTGGATATAGCGCAGTTCCCGATTCGGAATTGCGCTATCCTTTGATTATCAGGAGGTTTAATTTTGAAAGAAAAGAAAAAGGGCTTTGAATTGAGAACGACCCAGATGATCGCGCTGGGGTTTGTCATTCTTATTTTAATAGGCTCTGTTTTATTATCGCTTCCGATTGCTTCGGCTGATGGAAGAGCGACGCCCTATATTGACGCTTTATTTACGGCGACAACATCATCCTGCGTGACCGGCTTAGTTACGGTGGTAACCGGACAGCATTGGAGCCTTTTCGGGCAGGCGGTTATTTTAATCATGATTCAGATGGGCGGCCTGGGCGTGGTTTCTTTTACCACACTGCTGCTGATGATTGCCGGGAAGCGCATCCAGTTAAAACAGCGTATGTTGATTCAGGAGGCTTACGGTTTTGATACCCTGACAGGCATGGTGCGCATGGTGCGGAAAATGTTTCTCGGCACCCTGATCGTGGAAGCCATCGGGGCGGTTTTGTATATGTTTGTTTATATACCGCGCTATGGTTTGCTGAAGGGAATCTGGGTTGCCGTATTTACCGCGGTTTCAGCCTTTTGTAATGCGGGTATGGATTTGATGGGGGCGGACAGTATGATGTCTTATGTCAGTCATCCCCTGATGAATCTGGTGACCATGGCTTTGATTATCATCGGAGGACTGGGGTTTTTTGTATGGTGGGATTTGCTGGCGGCAGCCCGCAGGGTACTCCATCAGAAAATGAGCCTGCGACAGTCGGTGCGGCGGATGAGCCTGCACAGCAAGTTGGTGCTTTGCGTAACGGCTGCCCTGATTTTCGGCGGAGGACTGATGTTTTTCATACTCGAATATAATAATCCGGCCACGATGGGAAGTCTGAGCCTGGGCGGAAAAATATGGGCCAGTATTTTCCAGTCAGTCACACTTCGTACAGCGGGATTTGCGAGTATCAATCAGGGAGGCCTGCGGACAGGAAGCCTTCTGCTTGGCTGTGTTCTTATGTTTGTGGGCGGTTCCCCGGGCGGTACGGCCGGCGGCGTAAAAACGGTTACGGTGACTCTGCTGGCCTGTGCGGTGCTTGCCATTGTGAATGGGCAGGAGGATGTGGAACTGGGACACCGCCGGGTAAGAATGGAGAATGTCATGAAAGGAATATGCGTCATTTTACTCCAGGTTTCCTTCCTGGTCATCAGCACCTTTGCCATGTGCTGTATCGAATCGGATATTCCGTTTATTCAGATTATGTATGAGACATTTTCCGCATTGGGAACGGTAGGGCTGACGATGGGCATTACGGAAGGATTGTCGATGGCCGGCAAACTGGTTCTCATTGCCAGTATGTATTTTGGCCGTCTCGGCCCGATTACAATGGCATTGATCATGAATGTCAATGGAAATAAGAAAAAAATCCATCGGCGTCTGCCGGACGGTAAAATTTTTATATAGATGTTCTTGTGGGTATTTCGTGAAATCGCAAATCATGGTATACTATTAAATATAGCGAAAGGTTAAAAATATGAAAAAGAAAGAGTATGGCGTATTGGGCCTTGGAAAATTTGGCATGGCAGTGGCTATGACGCTGGCTGAAAGCGGAAATTCGGTCATTGCCGTGGATATGGATGCGGACCGGGTGGATGAAGCGGCCCAGTTTGTCACCTGCGCGATGGTGGCGGATGTGACTGACCCGGATGTTCTGGAAAACCTTGGAATCAGCAATCTGGACTGTGTGATTGTCGGCGTTTCCACGAATATGCAGGCAAGTATCATGGCAACGATTCTGACAAAGGAGAAGGGCGTTGGTTTTATCGTCGCCAAGGCGGAAAATGAAATCCACAAACATATTCTCGAAAAAATCGGTGCAGATAAGATTGTTTTCCCGGAAGCAGAGATGGGAACGCGGCTGGCCCGGAATCTGATGGGCGGCGAATTTGTCGATTTGGTGGAATTGTCCAAAGAATTCAGTATGGTTGAGATGCCTGTGCCGGAGATGTGGATTGGAAAAAGCCTCCGGGAGCTGGACGTCCGGGGCTCTTATGGTTTGAATATTATCGGTGTGAAACGGGGAGATAACCTGAAGGTCAATCTGGACCCGGAAAAGCCGATGGGAAAAGAAGATATTCTGGTTATTGTTGGCAAAAACAGTGATTTTGCAAAAATTGGAGTTGAAGCCTAGATGATTACGAGTACCGCAAATCCGCGGGTTAAAAATTTAATACAGCTTCAGAAAAAAAGTAAGGTTCGAAGAGAACAGCAGTGTTTTGCCGTAGAAGGCATAAAGATGGTTTTGGAGGCGCCTGCGGAGCGGCTGAAGGCTGTTTATATGTCGGAAAGCTTTGCGAAGGATGAAAAGCAGCGGACGGCTGTGGCGGCAAAGGCAAAGTCCGCCGGATGTATTGCTGAAATTCTCAGTGATAAAGTGTTTAAAGAAGCCTCGGATACGATGACACCCCAGGGGGTCATGGCTGTTGTTTCGATGAAAACCTGGGATTGGAAGGATTTGCTTCGGGGCGAAAGGCGTCTCATTCTCCTTTTGGAGTCCCTTCAAGACCCGGGGAATCTGGGGACGATACTTCGAACCGGGGAAGGTGCAGGGATTGACGGCGTCATATTAAACCGTACTTCGGTGGACCCTTATATGCCGAAGGTTATCCGTTCTACTATGGGCTCAATCTACCGGGTGCCGACAGCGGTGGCGGAGGATTTGGAACCGGTGGTTTCAAGTCTCAGAGATTCCGGATGCCGGGTATTTGCAGCCCATTTAAAAGGAAGGAAAAGTTATTATGAGCAGGATTATCTGAAAGATACCTGTTTTATGATAGGCAATGAAGCCAACGGATTGAGTGATTCGCTGGCTCAAATGGCAACAGATTATATTCGGATTCCCATGTCGGGGCAGGTGGAATCTCTGAATGCAGGTGTTGCGGCTGCTCTTCTCATGTATGAGGCAAAACGGCAGCGAGTGACAGAAAACTAAGAGAGGAGGAGACAAAGATGTATGCAATATTTTGGCTTGGAGCTTTCGGAGTATTGCTCCTGATTGAAATATTGACTTTGGGGCTGACGACCATTTGGTTTGCCGTCGGGGCCTTGGCCGCATTTCTTTTAACGCTGGTGAATGCGCCGCTGGCGCTGCAGATAATTGTGTTTGTTGTCGTTTCCATGGTGATGCTTATATTCACCCGTCCGATAATGACAAAATATCTGAATAAAAAGACAACGAAAACAAATGCGGAAAGCCTTGTCGGGCGCAGAGCCCGGGTTTTGATACCTGTAAACAACCTGAAATCCGAAGGACAGGTAATGGTCAACGGTATGGAATGGACGGCCCGTTCCACGAAGGATGAAGTGACCTTCCAGAAGGATGAGATGGTTCACATTGTCGGAATATCCGGCGTCAAATTAATTGTAGAGAAAGAAAATAAGGAGGATAATAACTTATGATGTGGATACTTTTGATTGTTTTGATTGCGATTGTATTACTTATTGTAGTATCCTGTATTAAAATTGTACCTCAGGCTCATGCCTATGTTATCGAGCGTTTGGGGGCTTATCAGGGAACATGGTCGGTTGGTTTTCATGTGAAAATGCCTATTATTGATAAGGTGGCAAAGAAAGTTATTTTAAAAGAGCAGGTTGTCGACTTCGCGCCGCAGCCGGTAATCACAAAGGATAACGTTACAATGCGTATTGATACGGTTGTATTTTATCAGATAACTGATCCGAAATTATACTGCTATGGTGTTCAGAATCCAATCATGGCGATTGAGAACCTGACAGCAACAACATTGCGTAATATTATCGGTGAGCTGGAACTGGATGAATCTCTGACTTCCAGAGAGATTATCAATGCGAAAATGCGTTCCACCCTGGATGTGGCAACGGACCCATGGGGTATTAAAGTTAACCGTGTTGAGTTGAAGAACATTATTCCTCCGGCAGCGATTCAGGATGCCATGGAGAAACAGATGAAGGCTGAGCGTGAACGAAGAGAATCCATCCTTATCGCCGAAGGTGAGAAACGTTCTGCAATCCTTCGTGCCGAGGGTCATAAGGAATCCGCTATTCTGGATGCGGAAGCCGATAAGGAAGCTATGATTCTCCGTGCCGAGGCAGCCAGAGAAGCAAAAATCCGTGAGGCTGAAGGTGAGGCTCAGGCGATTCTCAAAATTCAGCAGGCCAATGCCGATGGTATCCGCTTCCTGAAGGATGCCGGCGCTGACGAAGCTGTTCTTCGGATTAAGAGTCTGGAAGCCTTTGAAAGAGCTGCCGACGGTCAGGCAACGAAGATTATCATTCCTTCCGAAATTCAGGGAATGGCCGGTCTTGCCAAATCTGTTGTGGAGACCATAAAAGATAAATAAATGACTTTGGAGATGGCGAAGATGAATTTAAAGGGAAGAAATTTCTTGACATTAAAAGATTTTACAGAAGAGGAGATTCTCTATCTGCTGGATTTGGCAGCGGATTTAAAGGACCGGAAGAAAAAAGGAATTCCGGTGGACGTCCTCAGAGGAAAGAATGTCGCCCTGATTTTTGAAAAAACGAGTACCCGTACCCGCTGTTCCTTTGAGGTTGCAGCCCACGATTTGGGTATGGGAACAACCTATCTGGACCCTTCAGGTTCTCAGATTGGGAAGAAAGAAAGCATCGAAGATACGGCGCGGGTTCTTGGCCGGATGTTCGAGGGCATCGAGTATCGTGGTTTTGGCCAGGAAATCGTTGAGGAACTGGCTGAATATGCCGGAGTTCCGGTTTGGAACGGCCTGACAAATGAATACCATCCGACTCAGATGCTGGCGGATTTCCTTACAGTTCGCGAGCATTTGGGAGAACTGAAAGGCAAAAAACTTGTATATATGGGCGATGCCCGTTACAATATGGCAAATTCCTACATGATTGCTTGCTCAAAGCTGGGGCTTCATTTTGTGGCCTGTGCGCCGGAAAAATATTTCCCGAATACAGAGCTTCGGGCAGAATGTGAAGAATTTGCAAAGGTTTCCGGCGGAAGCATAGCCTTTATTGAAGACCCGATGGAAGCGACAAAAAATGCCGATATTATCTGCACCGATGTGTGGGTATCCATGGGCGAGCCGGATGAAGTCTGGGAAGAGCGGATTCATGATCTGACGCCTTACCGGGTAACAAAGGCGATTATGGAAAATGCAGGCCCACAGTCCATTTTCCTTCATTGTCTGCCGGCCTTCCATGATTTGAAAACGAAGATTGGCAAGGAGATGGGCGAACGCTTCGGCATTACCGAGATGGAAGTGACGGATGAAGTTTTTGAGTCCTCCCAGTCAAAGGTTTTTGATGAGGCGGAAAACCGTATGCACACGATTAAAGCGGTGATGGCGGCGACACTCTGTGATGAGATTTAGGAGTGGGCTTGAGTGAAAGAAGATATTTTGCAGATGTTAAAATCCCGAAAGGATTTTGTGTCTGGACAGGAATTATGTGAATATTTTCAGGTTTCCCGGACGGCTGTCTGGAAGGTCATCGGGCAGCTTAAAAATGAGGGATATGAGATTGAGGCGATAAACCGGAAGGGTTATCGCCTTATCGCCAGTCCTGATATACTCACTGAAAGTGAGATTTTGAGCGGCATGACTACGGAGGTGATGGGGCGGCACATCTATTATTATGACTGCCTCGGTTCCACTAATGATGAGGCCCGGATGCTGGCCGAGAAGGGAGCGCCGGACGGTTCGCTGGTTGTTGCGGAAACTCAGAATACGGGGAAGGGCCGGATGGGACGGGCTTTCTTTTCGCCGAAGGGCTGCGGTGTGTGGATGTCTCTTATTTTAAAACCGGATATTCCCCCGGTGGATGCGTCGATGATTACGCTGATTGCCGCCATGGCTGTTCAGGAGATGATGGAAAGCTTTGGCCTGGAATCCGGTATCAAATGGCCGAATGATCTGGTGATTGACCGCCGGAAAACGACAGGCATTTTGACTGAGATGAGCGCCGGCCCGGATGTCATCAACTATATTGTTGTCGGCATCGGCATTAACGTCAACATGAAAGAGTTTCCGGAGGATTTGAGGGAAACGGCCATATCCATGGCGATGGCTTCGGGGCAAACCTATCATCGGGCGGAGGTGATTCGCAGGGTGATGCAGTATTTTGAGGCTAATTACCGTCAGTTTCTGAAAACGGGCAGCCTTGCCTTTTTAAAGGATAAATATGACGCCAGCCTGATTCATTTGAATAAGGAAATCAGTATTCATGAAATACGCCGGGTATGGCGGGGCGTTTCCCGGGGAATCAATAATATCGGGGAGTTGATCGTCTCCACAGATGGGGGCGATACGACGGTGCGTTCCGGGGAGGTTTCGATTCGGGGCATTTATGGATATGCAGAATAGAGGAAGTGTTATGTGTCAGGAAAATGTTGTCTTATGCGCAGCCAGCGCCTATGAGCAGAAATTTTATTTAAATGAGGATTTTGCCGATTTGCCGGAGGGCATCAAGGAAGATTTAAAGATTATCTGCGTGCTGTTTACAGCGGATGTGGGCGGCGTCCTTATTATGGAGTTCGGCCCGGAGGGCGATTTACAGCTCAGGGTGGATGTGGCTGAGGAAGATATTCTGTATGATGAGATTGGAAGTGGGTTAAAAATCAAACAATTGCAGCAGGAACGGGCTGAACTGTTTGAATCATTAGAAATGTATTACCGGGTATTTTTCCTGGGAGATACAACGGGATTAGAATGAGGAGGTAAAGATATGTTATTGGCAATTGATATTGGAAATACAAATATTACAATGGGACTTTTCCGCGGCGAGATTCTTATGGGGAACTTTCGAATGACAACCCAGATGCCGAGAACATCGGATGAATACGGCGTTTTGATTCGGGAGCTGATTCGCAATGCGGGTTTTGAGCCGAAGGACATTGAGCAGGTTATTATCGCATCGGTTGTGCCGGATATTATGTATTCCTTTACGAGTGGTATTAAAAAGTATTTCTGTGCCGAGCCGATTGTCGTTGGGCCGGGTGTGAAAACCGGTGTGCGGATTAACGCGGAAAATCCAAAGGAAGCCGGAGCCGATCTGATCGTGGATGCGGCCGCCGTCAAAGAGATTTATGGCGGACCGGCAATTGTCATCGATTACGGTTCAGCAACGACTTTTGAGCTGATTCTTGAAGACGGAAGCCTGGATGCGGTTGTCATTGCACCGGGAATTCAGATGAGCGCCGATGCTCTGAGCAACCGGACGGCAAAACTTCCGGATGTCGAGATTAAAAAGCCAAAAACGATTTTGGCAAAAGAAATTATTTCCAATATCCAGGCCGGACTTTTTTATGGAAGTATCGGCGAGGCCGAGTATATTGTAAAGAAGATGAAGGAAGAGTCCGGACTGCCGAATATCAAGGTGGTTGCCACCGGCGGTCTCGGCGCGATTATTGCGGAGGAATGTGAAGCAATCGATGTTTACGACAGCCTTTTGACATTGAAGGGACTTCGTATCATTCATAAGCGTTGTACAGGAAAATGAAAATAGGAAATGTAACACTTGAAAATAATGTAATAGCGGCACCAATGGCAGGCGTGACAGCCCTGCCATTTCGCTTGCTTTTAAAGGAGCAGGGCGCGGGACTTGTATGCAGTGAAATGGTCAGCGCCAAAGCGATTTACTATAATAATAAAAATACGGAAGCACTGATGGTGACCGATGCCCGGGAGCGTCCATTTTCTTTGCAGCTGTTTGGCTCTGAGCCGGAGCTTATGGCGGATATGGTAAAGAAAATTGAGGACCGCCCCTTTGATATCATTGATATTAATATGGGCTGCCCAGTGCCGAAGGTGGTCAATAACGGCGAGGGTTCGGCGTTGATGAACCAGCCGCTGCTGGCCGGGCGTATTATTGAAGCCATGGCAAAGGCGACGGATAAGCCGGTGACGGTGAAAATCCGCAAAGGCTTTGACGATTCCTGCATTAATGCGGTGGAGATGGCTCATGTTGCCCAGGAGAGCGGCGCGGCCATGATTACCGTCCATGGGCGGACAAGAGAGCAGTATTACCATGGAAAAGCGGACTGGGATATTATCCGCCGGGTTAAGGAGGCCGTTTCTATTCCGGTGGTTGGAAACGGGGATATCGATTCCCCGGAAGCAGCTAAGGCTATTTTTCAGCAGACCGGCTGCGACGGCATTATGATTGGCCGGGGCCTTCAGGGAAATCCGTGGCTGATTGGCCAAATTCTCTACGGAAAATCAAAACCGACACTGGAGGAGGTTGTCGCTATGATTCTCCGTCATGCCCGGATGCAGATTGAATTTTCGGGCGAGTATCTTGGAATCCGGCAGATGCGCAAGCACGTGGCATGGTACACAGTCGGCTATCCCGGTTCATCCAAACTGCGGGGCATGGTGAACCAGGTAGAAAGCCTGGCGGCGCTGGAGGAACTGCTCGGCAGATATATGGAGCGGGGACGGCAGCGGACCGGCTGAGATGTATCTGAGATGTATCGGGAAAAACAGCGGGAAATGGGGGAACGCGCATATTGACACACCCGGTTTCTTACGCTATAATACTAGGAATGTAAAATATCTATATCATATATATAATATAAGGAAGGGCGTAATCAAAGTGGAAGCTAAGAAAAATATCTTAACATTTGCCGGACTTAAAGCATTAGAAGACGAATTATTTGACTTAAAAGTTGTTAAAAGACAGGAAGTTGCTCAGAAGATTAAGGAAGCCAGAGAACAGGGCGACTTATCTGAAAACGCTGAATATGATGCAGCCAAGGATGAGCAGCGGGATATTGAAGCAAGAATTGATGAGATTGAAAAAATTCTCAAAAATGTAGAAGTTGTCGATGAAGATGAAGTGGATTTGGAGAGCATCAGCATTGGCTGCCGTGTGCGTCTTTATGACGTGGACATGGATGAAGAAGTGGAATACCATATTGTTGGCTCCACAGAAGCTGACAGTCTGAATTTTAAGATTTCCAATGAATCACCGGTGGGAAGCGCTCTTCTCGGACGGAAAGTCGGCGAGACAATTGAAGTGGAAACCCAGAGCGGCCTGTTGATGTTCCGTATTCTGGAAATCCAGAGAGCAAACATTTAAGGGGGAAACAAACAGTGGCAGGAGAAAAGAATGTTCAGGCACAGGATATTAATCAGCTTCTGAAAGTGCGCAGAGATAAATTAAAAGACCTTCAGGATAATGGCAAGGACCCTTTTGTCATTACAAAATATGATGTAACCCATCACAGCCAGGAAGTTAAAGATAATTTTGAAACATTGGAAGGGCAGAGCGTGTCTCTGGCCGGCCGTGTTATGTCCAAACGGGTTATGGGAAAAGCCTCTTTCTGTCATATTCAGGATCTGCAGGGGACGATTCAGTCCTATGTAGCCCGTGACAGCATTGGCGAAGAAGAATATAAAGCTTTTAAAAAGATGGATATCGGCGATATCGTCGGTTTAAAGGGCGAAGTTTTTAAAACGAAAACCGGAGAAATTTCCATTCACGCATCCGAGATAACTCTGCTCTCCAAGAGTCTGCAGATTCTTCCGGAGAAATTTCACGGCCTGACAAATACAGATATCCGTTACCGTCAGCGATATGTGGATTTAATTATGAATCCGGAAGTCAAAGATACATTTATTAAACGTTCTCAGATTATCAAGGAAATCCGTAATTTCCTCGATGGCCGCGGCTTTATGGAAGTTGAGACGCCGATGCTTGTCTCCAATGCCGGCGGCGCTGCAGCCAGACCGTTTGAAACCCATTACAATGCGCTGGATGAAGATGTAAAACTTCGTATTTCATTGGAGCTTTACCTCAAACGGCTGATTGTCGGCGGTTTGGAACGGGTTTACGAAATCGGCCGCGTATTCCGCAACGAGGGTGTTGATACCCGCCATAATCCGGAGTTTACCCTGATGGAATTATACCAGGCTTATACCGATTATGAGGGTATGATGGAGCTGACGGAAAGCATGTTCCGCTACCTTGCAGAAAAAGTCTGCGGCAGCGCTGTTATCAAATATAACGAAACTGTCATCGATATGTCCAAGCCTTTTGAGCGGATTACGATGATTGACGCCGTTAAAAAATATTCCGGCGTTGACTTCTCCCAGGTAGCAACCGATGAAGAAGCAAAAGCGCTGGCTGATGAACACCATATTGAATACGAAGCCCGCCATAAGAAAGGCGATATCATTAACCTTTTCTTCGAAGAATTCTGCGAGGACAAGATGATTCAGCCGACCTTCGTTATGGACCATCCGGTGGAGATTTCTCCGCTGACCAAGAAGAAACCGGAGAATCCGGAATTGGTAGAACGATTCGAACTGTTCATTTATGGACGTGAAATGTGCAATGCCTACTCCGAGTTAAATGATCCGATTGACCAGCGGGAACGTTTTGCTGCCCAGGAAGAAGCCTTCGCGGCCGGCGATGAAGAGGCAAACCATACCGATGAAGACTTCCTCAACGCACTGGAAATCGGTATGCCGCCAACAGGCGGTATCGGTTACGGCATTGACCGCCTTGTTATGCTCCTCACCGATTCCCAGGCGATTCGTGATGTTCTGCTCTTTCCAACCATGAAGAGTTTGGATAAATAGATGTTTTATAAATCCAGTGTTTTCGGACATTTACGCATACGAAAAATACGAATTAATGCGAAGGCACAGAAAATTCGTATACGATAATATGTGATGATACGAGGCTTGAGAGAAGATAGTATATTTCAGTAGGAAAAGAAAATACAGATATTTGTACTTATTAGGACCATTTTCTAAGAAAAATCTTGGAGAATGGTCTTTTTTGTGTTGGAAAAAGATAAAGAGTCCGATAGCAGTTTTTGTCGGAATGCCCTAATTCAATGAAAAGGTGATTAGTGCAGATGGAAGTTAAGAAATCAAGAGGAATGAAGGTCTATGTTCATGGGTAGGAAAACAGAAAATTGCAGAAAAGATTTGAAGTAGAAAAGGCAGAGATTAGAGCACAGTTTGTTACAGAGAAGAAAGTGGGGTATGATACATGAAAAATGGAAAAGTATAGTTAGTTGGAGCCACAAAAGAGAGCAGGAAAATCTGCGTCGAGCTATAATCTGGTATATTCTATGGCTAAGTTAGGTAAAAAGGTTCTGGCTGTCGATTTCAACAGTCAGGCTAATATGAGTGCTTGTTTAGGGAATGAAGGTACTGTAACGGTGCCTGTTACCATCGGGCATTTTATGATGACATATATTAAGGATAAAGAAATGCCTGCACCAGAATAGTATATCCTGAATAGAAAAGGTGTGGATTTTATACCTTCATCAATGGTGCTTTCAGTAGTGGATGTAAAGATTCAACTTGAAATGGGTACAGAAAAGATATTTTCCAATATTTTGGAACCACTTAAGGAAAAGTACAATGTGATTATTATAGCCACGGAGAGGGATGACAAGGTGCTGGAAAGTGGCGAAGGAAAAGGTGGTCACAGTGACTATCTTTCGAAGAATCATGATAGTTTGAGGTAAGGGTATGGCTTGTCTGGAAGTTCAGTGGCAAGGTTACTCCCTGTAAATTAGCTGGTTCCTGAGATAAAAAAGATGTGGGATGATGGGGATATGCAGCTTATAGCGGCAATGCAATAGTCTTAACTTCCTGAAAAATGTTAGCAGTTAGTTATAGCTGTATTAAAAGAATCAGGTCTAAAAATAAACAGAGGTTGTTGTGGGAGTAAAATCAAAGCCACATCCGCTCGATTTGTCTATAGAAGAAAAATTGGTGTATAAATCTACCAAGTTATCTGCAAAATTAGAGAGAAATATTTTGCAGATATAAATCTGAAGAAAGTAGAAAAGATTGTTGATAAGGCTTTGGCAGCATGGTTTAAGAAGATAAAAAAGAAGGCGTGATGTTCAATGAAAAGTAGTTATCACAGTTAGATTCTGTATATTTCAATATTATTATTTTAGAAGATAGGGATGTGATTATACAGAGTCGCAATACCGAATATTATTGGTATTTGCACTGTGCTGAGTATTTGACAGCTGGTGCTTGAGTTATTTCACAAACATAGATTTAGTCATTCATACCATCAGCACGGAAGGGCGAGAACACTGCGCCAAGCAATGAAGAGCATCCAAGGACATGATGTGTGTCAGATGAATGGGCAGAGGAATAAAGGAAAACTTTAAAAAAATAAAGATTTTTGTGACAAAAAGGCACCTTCATGGTATACTTATTTATTATGGGTGCATTGTAACGAGTTGTTAGGAGAGGCTTTGTTGTTATGACTGTTTCGTATTTGGGATTATGGAAATTATTACTTGATAAAGGACTTCAAAAGCAGGATTTAGTGGATGAATTAGGGCTTAGTTCTGCAACTGTGGCAAAAATGGGTAAGGGGCAACCAGTATCCAATAAAGTTCTTGAAAAAATATGTAAATATTTGAATTGTACTGTGAATGATATTATCAGCTACGACTAAGTCCATATTATGGGACATATAGAATGATACATTAAAGATGAGAAAGCTTGGAGGTGAGCGACAGAGTGTGGTGCCGAAACTGTAATATTGAAACAAATGAAAAAGTGTGCCCAGTCTGTGGCGGGGAAACAGTAGAAGATCTTCCGGTTGAAATATATTGGTGCAAGTGTTGTAAGACACCTATTATCCAGCTCATTAATCAGGCTGATAAAGGTGTTTGCCCGGTCTGTGGAGAAAAGACAAAATACTTAACAACAGATTTAAGACCGGTATTTCCAGAAGAACGTTTATTGTTGGAGATTTTATTAGATAAAGAACCAAATGAATTTGTAAAAAGTTCAGTGTGGTCTGTGAATAGTAGATATTATATTGATGGAAAGAGTATTTCTATGCCAAGAGGACTATTTCAGACTGCTGATACAGATACGATTGCTGAGAAACTTAAGAAATATGAATCAGAGAATACATATGAGTATTTTAATGAGCATATAAAAACATTTATTGAAGCCAATCGTAATAGACTGAATTATTTAAAGGACGAATCTTTCGATTTTGTTAGAAAGACAGCTGCAAAATTTGATGAGGAGAGATTAGTTATATCCTTTTCTGGAGGCAAGGATTCTACTGTAACAGCAGATGTTGTAACAAAGGCTTTAAGTAATCCGAGTCTTGTGCATATCTTTGGAAACACAACATTGGAGTTTCCGACAACTGTAAAATATGCTGAATGGTATAGAGAGAATCATCCACAAGCTATTTTTTTATTCGCTAAAAACGAGGAACAGGTATTTTATGATGTATGTGAGGATATTGGACCGCCAGCCAGAATGATGCGTTGGTGTTGTTCGATGTTTAAAACGGGTCCTATTACGCGAGTGATAAACAATTTGTATAGGAATCAGCAGATTCTTACCTTTTATGGAATCCGAAAATCAGAATCGGTTAGTCGTAGTAAGTACAACAGAGTAGAAGATGATGCTGAGTCGGTGAAGATTCAACAGCAGACAGTGGCGTCGCCGATTTTCTTCTGGAGAGATTTGGATATATGGCTGTATATGTTGGCAGAGAAAGTGGATTTTAATGAAGCATACAGATTGGGATATGACCGTGTGGGATGCTGGTGTTGTCCAAACAATAATCAAAGGGCACAGTTTTTGTCTAGAATTTACATGCCAGAAGAATCAAAGAAATGGCGTGAATTTCTAATAAGATTTGCTAAAAAAATTGGTAAAGAGGATGCAGAGGTATATGTAGACACAGGAAAATGGAAAGCTCGGCAGGGAGGAAATGGGCTGGCAGCGGCTGGTGATGTAAAAATTAAGTTTACAAACTGTACATCAGAAGAGCATGCGAAAATTTATCGATTGGTGAGACCATTTGATGATGAACTGGTAGGTATGTTCACGCCTTTTGGGCGTGTTGCTCCTGAGTTTGGAAAGAAATTACTGAGAGAGGTATTGGTTCTTGATGCAAGAACAAATGTGCCCATCCTGTCCATTCAACCGTTTAGCCAGGATGGATATGAACATGCGGTAAAGGTTCGAACCATGAACGTAAGAAATCATGATGATCTACAACGCATGGTCGGATATCAAGTGCGAAAATTTAATGCATGTAGAAAGTGTCTGAAGTGTGAATCCATTTGCAGAGCAGGAGCCATTTCAATAACAGGAGATAGCTATTATATCGATCCAGACAAGTGTGTGCATTGCAAAATGTGTATGACAGCAAAGTACCTAGATGGTGGATGTACGATGGATAAATATTTAAGAACAAAGTAATGGTGATGGAGGTTTGTGTTATGGCAATGAAGTTTCGTGCGCATGATACATTTTTTATAAGAAAAGGATGGCTTAGCAAGGGGATGGAACGAGTTGTGGAAAAGCCAGATCTCTTTATAGACAAAGAAGAGAACCCAATGGACATTCTGGGTATTGGGTCTAACATGGTTAAAGCACTTCGCTATTGGTTGCGGGCGGTAGGTCTTACAACGGAGCCTACAAGAGGTAGAAGGATACAGAGCCTGACACCATTGGGGGAGCAGGTTTATTTGAATGATAGATATATAGAGGAATTGGGTACTTTATATTTGCTGCAGTATCAATTGGCAAAGCAGAAAGAAGAAGCTACAGCATGGTACTTTTTCTTTAATGAGTTTTCAATGTCAGAGTTTACGAGAGAAGAGTTTGTACAGGCGTTGCAAAATTATATTCTTATGGCGGATGATGCGAGTTCTGTTGCAATCAGATCTTTAAATGATGATTTTGCGTGTATTATCAATACCTATTTGCCAAGATATAAATCAAATTCTGGGAAAGTATCTCCAGAGAATAATATAGATTGTCCGTTTGGTGAACTTGGCTTGATTGATATTGCAAACAGAAAGCAGAAAACATATAAAAAATCAATTCCGGCAGCGGGCTCTTTAAATCCGTGGGTCGTATTTGCAGTAATTGTAGATCAGGCGAATGGAAGAGATGAAATTGGTCTTAATGAATTGCTCACCAGACCATACAATATAGGAAAAGTATTTAATCTGGATGCCATAACCATGCTAGATGTCTTGCATGAAATAGAGAATCGTGGCCTACTCAAGATAATAAGAACAGCCGGCTTGGATGTTATTCATTTGAACCAGAAAATGGACTTTAATGAATGTGTACGAAATTATTACGAAACTATTGATGAAGGAGTATAGGTGACTGTCGATGAGTAAAATGATTTCTGTTGCTTCAGGATTCCAGTATTCGGTAAATATCGGATACGATCTGAATAACGACGATAAATTAAAAAATTTCATACCAACGAGATCGGCATTGGCGTTACTTGAAGAAGTTCTCTTAAGTACTGCTCCGTCATCAACGGAACGTGCTCGTGTGCTTATTGGTGCTTATGGTAAAGGAAAGTCTCATATTGTATTAACGATTTTGGCTATACTGGTGAGAAGGGATTTGGGTCTTTTCAAAAAGGCTATGCCTAAGATTAAGGATAATCCTAAATTGTATCAATGTGTTCAGAATTACTATGAATCAAACAATAAAATTCTTCCGGTTATTATTACGGGAAGCAATACTAGCTTACCTCAGGCATTTCTTCTTGCATTACAGAGAACCTTGTCCATAAACGGGCTTCTGGATGTGATGCCTGAAACAAATTACAAGGCAGCTGTTAAAGTAATAAAGAGATGGGAAAAAGATTTTCCTGAGACATATAAAAAGTTGAAAGATGCGGTTGATATGCCAATTAAGAAGTATATTGAGGCATTGCAATCCTATGACATTGCAGCGTATGAGAGGTTTGAAAAAATATATCCAACATTAACTGCAGGTAGTATATTCAATCCTTTCCTAGGTTTTGATGTTGTAGATCTTTATGAGGAAGCTGTTCGTGGATTAAAACGCAAGGGATATACTGGAATATATGTTATTTATGATGAGTTCAGTAAGTTTCTAGAAGCGAATATTACAGAAGCATCAGTAAGTGATACAAAAATGCTCCAGGATTTTGCAGAGAAGTGTAATCGTAGTGGAGAACAGCAGATGCATTTGATGCTGATCTCTCATAAAGAAATAGCAAACTATATTGACAAACTTCCTAAGCAGAAGGTTGATGGATGGCGTGGAGTTTCTGAGAGATTTAAGCATATTCACCTTAATAATAATTTTACTCAGACTTATGAAATTATTGAATCCGCAATTCAGAAGAAAGTAAAACTTTGGGAGACATTCTGCACAAACTATAGAGATAGTTTTGAAGGATTAATACAAAGGTATGAAAAACATAATATATTCAGCGATGTGGCTGAGGGGCAAGTAGAAAAAACTATTTATGGATGTTATCCGTTACATCCAGTTTCAACATTTATATTGCCTAGATTATCGGAATGTGTTGCTCAGAATGAAAGAACATTATTTACTTTCATTTCAGCACCAAGTGTATCAACATTACCGACTTTTTTGGAATCCTATCAGGACGATCATTTTGAGGTTATTACACCGGATTTGATTTATGACTACTTTGAACCCTTGCTTAAAAAAGAAATATATACCGGACACATACACGAAAACTATATTTTAACTGAATTGATTTTAGAGAAATTACAATCGAATTCTCTTGAAAGTAAGATTGTAAAGACGTTATCACTTATTTATATACTTGAGCAGTTTGAAAAATTGCAGCCTTCGAAGCATGAGTTGATTAGTATTTTTTCTATAAGTTATAGTTCAGAAGAGATTAATCAGGCAATTGATAATCTTATAGAGAGGGAGTATGTAATCTACCTTAAACGAAGTAACAACTATCTTCGTTTAAAGAAGACATCTGGAGTGGACATTCGTCAAAAGATTTGTGATATGGTTGAGGTTCAGAACAGAAGGGTGACAGTTAAGGAAACCCTAAATAATTCTAACTTTGATAATTATGTATATCCGTCTCGATATAACAATGAACGAGATATGATTCGCTTTTTTTCATTTGAATTTATCGATGAGGACGAGGTGACAGAAGATATTGATTGGGCACGCAAAAGTGAAACCATAGAAGCGGATGGCGTGATTTATGGAATTATTCCGCATAGCGAAGAATCAATTGATAGATTGAAAGATGTGTTGATTACTACGAGTGAAAATTGTGATCGCAATATTTTTATTTTGCCGAAACATTTTTCATCTATAGAGGAGATTGTAAGAGAATTTACTGCAGTATCTGTTCTAAGAGACACCACTAATGATGATAAGGTTCTGTTTGAAGAATATGAAGTTATTTATGAAGATTTGCGAGAAGTTATTGAATCTTTTATGCGTGGATATACACGACCAGAGGAGTATAAGTCGAGATATATCTATAATGGACATGAAGTACCGGTGGGTAGAAAAGCGGCTCTAACGGAGTTGATGTCTAATATTTGTGATCAGGTTTATTCTTGCACACCGGTTATAAATAATGAAGCAATGAATAAAAATGAGCTTACTACAACTGCTAGCAATAGTCGAAATAAGATTGTTGCCGCATTGTTGCGAAATGAATTAGAGCCAAATCTTGGACTGACTGGATCGGGACAGGAAGTATCTATTATGAGGAGTACACTTGTACGTCCGGGCGTGTGGGAGGAAAATGGTGGTTTGCCAAGACTGAATCTGCATCCGGACAAAGTGGAGCATATGGCAGAAGTTTTGGAAACTATTGAAGATTTTATTATAGAGACACGTAAAAACGGGACGGTATCTTTTGCGGAATTATACAAGAGATTGATTGCGCCGGAATATCATATTGGTCTTAGAAAAGGACTAATACCAATTTATCTTTCTGCCGTTATTCATGAGTATAAGAGAGAAGTGATAATTGCAGATCATCATGGTCAAGTGACTGTATCACCAGATGTAATTATGCAGATAAATTCCAAGCCAGATATGTTTACATTATCGTATTTGGATTGGAATCCAGAAAAAGAAACATTTGTACAGCGCCTGTCAGATTATTTTTCAGACTACGTTGTGGAAGCAGAGCGAGGTGTTAATTCCTATGATTATGTTGTTTCTGCGATGAGACGTTGGTATATGGCTTTGCCAAAGTATACCAAGGAATGCAAGATTAAGCCAGATGGTGAGAAAATAAGAAGAGATCACCAAGAGATGTTGAAACTTTTAAAACAAAATCTCAGTGGCAATGAATTACTATTCGAGCAATTACCTAAGGTATTTGGCTTTGCGGAATTTCAGGATGCTTTGGCTGATAATGTAAAGCTGGCAAAAGACTTTTATGACAGCTATTTATCTGAAGTTAAAAAAGTTTTGAAGGAAGAAGTAAAGGAAATCTTTGTTCTGCAAAAGGACAAAAACAATGTAGATAGGATGTCGTTGTCTTCGGTTATTAAAGATTGGTGTGAATCACTCAATCAGACGGTATTTGAGCAGTTATTTATAGATGGAACGGATAAATGTTTAGGGTTGCTTAAAACCATCACAAATGATGATGATCTTACAATTGTAAGACTGGCAAAGCTTGCTACAGATCTTAGAATTGAAGACTGGGATGAAAAGGTAAAAATACTGTTTACATCTAATGTAAAAAAATACAAAGAGACAGCAGAAGGTTATCATTCCACTAAGGAGTCTGCAGGAAAAGAGCAGAATACGAGTGCATACCAAATTAGTTTTACAGACGATAATGGAGACGTGATTACAAAACGATTCGATAAGGTAGAAGGGACAGGTAAGGGTAGATTATTATACAATCAAGTGACAGCGGCATTGGATTCAATGGGGCGTTCAATATCCGATCAAGAAAAACGACAGATATTGATGGAGATATTAAAGAAGATTTGCTAGATAAAGGAGGAACAGGATGGCGTATTTTGATAACGCTGCGACAACATATCCGAAACCAGAAGAGGTCTATTCCTTTATGGATAGTTTTTACAGACAAAGTGGTGGGAATGCTGGACGTGGAAATTATTCGTTGGCACGAACTGCTAGTAGTTTAATAGCAGATACAAGAAAAAGATTACAAGAGATATTACATTGTCCTATGAAGCAGGTGGTTTTTACTCCGACAGCAACGATTGCCTTGAATATTGTCATCCAGGGTATAATAGCAACTGGAATACATAATGTTTATATAAGCCCGTTTGAACATAATGCAGTAACGAGAACCTTACATCATTTTGCGAATAAGGGTTCCGTGGCGGTCCAACAGCTTGCTGTGACAAAGGAACTTGTATATGACATGGAAAAAATAAGGTATCAGTTTGATTCTGTAAAACCGGATTTTGTTATTGTTAGTCATGCAAGTAATGTGATGGGACTGATAGCGCCAGTGGAAGAGATTTTTTCATTGGCAAAAAAGCAGGGTTCAGTTACCTTGGTTGATTTAGCACAGAGTGCAGGACTGGTTGATTTAAATGTAGGGCTTAGTTGCATTGATTTTGCTGTTTTCGCTGGCCATAAGACTTTGTACGGCCCCACAGGGATTTCCGGCTTTGTTATGAATCCATCGGTTAAGCTCCCAGCTGTTATTTTCGGAGGAACTGGATATGAATCAGCTAATCAGAATATGCCAGAGAGTCTTCCAGAAAAATACGAGATGGGAACGCTTAATATAGTTGGAATAGCAGGATTGAATGCAGCGCTTAAATGGATACAGGAAACCACGGTAGAAGAAATATGGTGTAAAGAAGAAGAACACAGAAAGCGTTTAATGGATATTTTGAAACAGTATGATTTTATCAAAATTGTCGGCGCTTTAGAAGGACAGCGATATGTAGGAATCGTTTCCTGTTTATTGAATGATATTAGTAGTGATAGCGCAGGAAATATTTTCAATGAACAGGGTATTGCAGTAAGAACAGGTTTGCATTGTGCTCCATTGGCACATCAGTTTTTGGGTACCTATCCAGCGGGAACAATTCGGTTTAGTGTGAATTATTTCACTTCGAATAATGATTTTGCTCAGTTGCAAGAAACACTGGATTTTATAGGGGAAAATCTGTAGGAGGAATTATATGGGACTTAAAGAGTTGAATATTAAAGGCGAATACAGATCGTTTATTGATGATGTGGTTAAAGACTTCTATATACCGTTGCTAAGTGAGGCAGTTTTGTATCAGAGAGCTGTTGGCTTTTTCTGTTCATCAGCTCTTTCACTGATTTCAAGGGGAATAAAAGGGCTAATAAAAAATGGTGGGAAGATACAAATAGTAGCCTCTCCAAGATTAACAGAAGAGGATTATCAGGAGATACAGAAAGGTTATGAACTCAGAAAAGTAATTGAAAATTCACTTTCTAGAGAATTAAAAGAACCAGAGAATGAGGAGGATAGGGAAAGCTTATCATTTATAGCTCAACTTGTGGCACAGGGTATTCTGGATATAAAAATAGCCTTTTTAACTACTCAGAATGAAGTCTCAATGTACCATGAAAAGATGGGGATAATAACCGATGCTGCTGGGGATTCGGTAGCGTTTTCGGGCTCTATGAATGAAAGTGAAAATGGTTTTAGAGGTAATTACGAATCATTCGATGCTTTTTGTTCATGGACGTCAGATGCAGAAAGGGTATTCCAAAAACAAATGGCTTTCAGAGCAATTTGGGAGGATTATGAACCTGGAATTGAGATTTATGAATTTCCAGAAGTCGTGAAACAGCGATTATATGAGTATAATCCTAAACTGGCCAACAATCTTAATAGTCTGACTGCAAGAGAGAGGAGAAGTCCAAAAACGGATGATGAGAAATTGCCGATTCATCTGCCAGAAGATTTCAAAATAAGGTCATATCAGAAACAGGCATTAAAAACATGGGAAAAAAATGGTTTCCGTGGCATATATGATATGGCAACAGGTACTGGCAAAACGCTGACAGCACTTGCAAGTATAGAGCATTTGTATAGATACAATAATAATCGTTTGGCAATTATAATTCTATGTCCGTATCAACATTTAGTTGAGCAATGGTGTGAAGATATTGTTCGATTTGGAATAAGACCAATAGTTGGGTATTCAGCATCAGCACAAAAAAACTGGAGAAAACATCTTGAGCAAGCAGTCAGATCGTTTAATTTAGGCGTTTTAGATAACTTCTGTTTTGTAACAACGAATGCGTCATTTGTAACAAAATCAGTGCAGCGACAGATTCAACTTTTATCAAAAGATACGGTGTTTGTTGTGGATGAAGCCCATAATATGGGGGCAGTAAATTACAGACGCTGTTTACCTAACACAATACCTTTTCGATTAGCATTATCTGCGACAATTGATAGGCATAACGACGAATCAGGGACGGATGCATTAAAGTCCTTTTTTGGAGAAAAGTGTATAGAATACTCACTTAAAGATGCAATAGAAAATGAAATGCTCACAAGATACTACTATTATCCAGTATTAGTTTATTTAGATGAAGATGAATTGGATGAGTATTTATCAATTACGCATCAGCTAGCGAAGGCTATTACAAAGAGAAAAGGACAAGTGGTTCTTTCGGAATATGCAAAACAATTGATGATAAAAAGAGCAAGAATTGTAGCTGGAGCAAGAGGAAAAATACCAGAGTTAGAAAGACAAGTACGACCATTTAAGAATGATAATCATCTACTGATATATTGCGGAGCAACAACAATAAAAGAAGGGGATGCTGATAATTTATCATTCGGGACGAGACAAATAGATTTTGTTACAGATTTGCTTGGAAATAAAATGCAAATGCGTGTAGGGAGGTTTACATCGCAAGAAACTGCACAGGAACGAGCACAGATAAGGAATGCGTTTGCTAAAGGGGAAATGCTGCAGGCATTAGTTGCTATTAAATGTTTGGATGAGGGTGTTAATATTCCGAGTATTAAAACGGCATTTATTTTAGCTAGTAGTACAAATCCCAAAGAGTACATTCAACGTAGAGGAAGAGTATTACGAAAGTTTCCGGGGAAAGAATATGCTGTAATATTTGATTTCATTACCTTGCCATTTAGAGCAGATACATTGGGAAGTCAAAATGCAGATGTAATCAATTCGTCTAGGGGATTGGTAAAAAGAGAATTGATAAGAATGTTGGATTTTGCAGAGATATCAGAGAATCCATCAGAAACATATGATTTGATTTTTGAATTAAAACATGGATTTGAGATTACCGAGGAAGAGTTGAAAGAAGAGGAGGAACACGGCAATGTTATCTGATGAGATTCAGAAAGTACAGATTAATGAGCAGAAATTGACACAAATGAAAAAATTGATTATTTCGGCTGAGCGAAAGAATATTAAAACAGGTGAATATACTACACAGGACATGGTGAAGGCAATAAGAAAAATTATTGAGAAGAATGCCGAGTAAGGAGGAAAAGAAATATGCTGATTAAAAGTATAGTTTTAAATAATTTTCGGCAGTTTAAAGGAAATCAGAGATTAGATTTTTCAACAGATGCCGATAAAAATGTCACGGTTCTTTTAGGTGATAATACATTTGGAAAAACAACAATTTTGCAGGCATTTAACTGGTGTTTGTATGGTGTAGCAGATTTCCCAAAGGATAGTAATCCAGATTTTTTGCTCAATTTAGAAGTAGCAAATGAGCAGGCAGGAATTCTACAAAAGTGTGAAGTCTTTGTTGAGGTACTTTTATCTCATAAAGATACGGAGTACATTGTGCGTCGCACTCAAGCATATGTAGATCGCGCATACGGTAGCTGGAATGCATTAAATAGTAAATTGGCTGTATCGTACAAGGAAAATGGTATTACGAAACAAGTAAGAGAAGGTGAAGAACGAAATATTATAAACTCAATTCTTCCACAGTCATTATCAGGTTACTTTTTCTTTGACACGGAGCGAGTTTCAGATATAAGCACAAGAAAAGATTTATCTGAAGCTGTTCGTGGTTTACTAGGATTGGCTCCGGTTAGTAATGCAAGAAAGCATTTAGGATCACGAACATTAAAAAATACTGCGATTGGTCAGTGGAATAGTTCGTTGGACTCTGACGGAGATGAAAGAGCAAAAAATGCGCAGGATACAATCGCAAAAGAAAACGAAAGGAAAGAGTCACTACAGAAGGAGATTGATAATGCTGACATAGAACTACAATCTCTGAATGCACAGAAGGAAAAGATTGTGGAGATTCTTCGCGATAATCAGAGTACGGCTGAGTTGCAGCGTCAAAAACAACAGTATGAAAAGCATTTGGAAGATGAAAAAGCAGAATTGATGCGCTGTAATGAGTTGTTTCTAGACTTTTACAACAACTCTATTACAACTTACATAGCTGTTCCAATAATGGAACAGGCTAAAGATTTTCTAGTAAATGCCAATGTGGATGACAAAGGCATCCGAGATATGACGGAGGCTTCTATTAGAGACATCATAAAGAGAGGAAGATGTATATGTGGTGCACCTATTGTTTCGGACGAAAATGGTGAGACAGGAAATAATGCATATAATCACATTATGCAGGAGATGAAGTATCTTCCACCGGCACACATTGGAACCGCAATACGTAATTTTAAGCAATTGTTGGAAACAGATAGACGAAGTGTTTCCCAATTCTATCCAATTGCAGAACAGCAATATAAGGAGATACAAAAGCATAGAAATACCATTGCATGGTTAGAGGATGATATCAGTCGAATAGATGCAAGTATTTTCGGTAAGGAAAATATGAGCAGTTATGAAGCTGACATGAATCGTATAAAAGCTGACATAAAGAGAATGAATGAGAAAAAAGAACGTTGCAATAGAGAGATTGGTGCAAGTACAGCTGCAATTGATGCAGCACAGAAAGTATATGATAGTTTAGTATCTGCATCAGAACGCAATAAAAGACTGATAGTGTATTTGGCATATGCTGAAAAAATCTGTTCTTGGATTGATGAGACGTATGCTGAAAAAGAACAGGAGATGAGAGTGCGTCTTCAAGAGCGAGTTAATGATATTTTTTCTAGAATGTATCATGGAGAACGTAGGGTCCAAATTGATAAGTACTATCATGTTACACTGTTTGCGCAGTTAAATGGAAAAGAGATTATTACAGGAGAATCTGAAGGCTTGAAGCGTGTTAAAAATTTTGCTTTTATAGCGGGACTTGTTGATTTGGCAAAAGAAAAAGCTTCATTGGGAAGAAATGCTGTAGATACTATTTCATGGGAGAATGAAGCCTATCCGTTAGTTATGGATGCACCATTTTCTAATGCAGATGAAACGCATATTAGGAATATTTCTGGAGTGCTTCCGGAAGTGGCAAATCAGGTAATCATGTTTGTTATGGAAAAGGATTGGCAGTATGCAGAAGCGGTTATGGCACCACGTGTTGGCAAATATTGCAAACTGATGAAACAGACTGAATCCTATACGAAAATAGAGATGTGAGGTGATATAAATGTTTGAAGGTGATTATACGATTTTTGGTAAGCATGCCACATACATAAAATATCTTGTAAATGATGTAAAAGCATTTAAACGATATATAGATGTTTACATGACAGGAGCGATGTTGGGAATATTATATGATAAAAGATCTGTGGCCGGTGACTCTACTGATCGGGCCAGAATTTATGCGTATGCGTTTAATACAGAAAACATAAAATGTAATGAATTATTTAAATTAGTGATTCTTAATGATACATCTAAGGCATGGTCGGATGAAGAACGCATAAATATTTGTTTTCGTTATCGCGATAAAATGGATGAGAATGCTGTGCCCCCGGTTCAACCAGAAGAGCTAATTGCGATGAAAGAAGCACAGGATTTGTTTAATAGTTATGTTTTGGGTGGAATTGAAATCCTTTATGAGAGTTTTTCCAATAGTGCAACTGTGGGAATAGACGAAACAGTCGATTATGCCTATAAGACAATTTTTGATCAGAGAACATTGATTGAAAGTAGACAGGATGGTACAGATGTAGATCAGTTACTTCGTCCGGAATATTAATTGGTGGAAGAGATGGAAGGAATACCTATTGGGAAACTATCTATGTCAACACGTGCGAATCATGTGTTGCATAAAATGGAAATAGAGACGGTGAATCAGTTGATGACGACACCAATTAGCACTATTGCAGAACAGAAAAATGTAGGGGCAAAAACTGTTGCAGAAATTGAGGATATCATAAATAAACTTAATGCAGGTGAAATAATCATCCCTGAATTGGAAAAGGAAATAGAATGCTCAGAGGAAGAACAGTTTTCTGAGGATCAGTTGTTGGAATTATCGCAACATTCAATTTCGGAATTAGGACTGTCAATCAGAGCTTATAACACTTTGATGCGTGCTGGATATATGACACTAGATAAAGTAGCAGTCCTTAGCGAAGAAGACCTTGCGAAATTAAAGAATTCTGGAAAAAAAACAGTCTCAGATATTCTTCAATCCATGAATATTTGGCTTGCTGAAAATATGATATTATCATTGGGGACAGAGGATGATAGAGAAATTACGATTAATCCTGAACTGAAAGAATATTTTCAGCGGTTGTCAATGATGATATTGCCGATTGGGCAGATTTACTGGCGAAAACTGTACCAATATGCAGAAAACGCTGGACTAATGGAACGGATTATATATGGAGGTTTGGATTATATATGCTCTGATAACATAATAGCTTTATTAGAAATTCCTGAGCTAAAGGCAAGTTTGAAATCCTTTTTTTTGAAGATTGCGCCTGATGGCATTATAAGAAGGAAAGAAATAAAGAATAATCTCTTGCTTCATGAGATGGCGCTAAACAAGGATATTTTATTTGAAAAGATATGTGATGGAACTATCTGCATGGAAAGAGATGGATATGTTTTGCTTAAACGTATTAAGGTCGCAGATTATATGTCAAACAAATGTGATTATGAGCAGCGGGAATTTAGTATTCTTGCAAAACGATTAGCAGGAGAAAGTTTACAGAATATAGCGAATGATTATGGACTAACCAGAGAGCGAATTCGACAGATTGCTAGAAAAACGGTATGTAAGTTTCCTTTACTATGGGAGGATTATTTCAAAGAGCCATTTGAATATTTTCGATTTTCAAAAAAAGAATTTTGTTATGCCTTCCCTACATGTGGGGAAATTGGATACGAGTATTTGATGCTAAAATACGTAAAAGGAAAAGAAGACTTAACAGAAAAAAGCATAAATGAATATGATGGTGTGTTTTCTAATCGACTAAGGAATTATTTTAAGGAAGAAGTTGTACGTCATGATAAACAAACTGTATCTCGAACAGATATGGTATATCGTGTATTGCTTAGCAATAGCGATCGGACTTTGTCAATGGACGATTTTGAAACCGTTTATTATGATTATCTAGAGTCAAAAGGGTATCCACGTGAGCGATTGGAAATTAATATTAGATCTGTCACAAATCATTTACGTAATGCTAAGTACATCGTATTTAATGAACAGAATTGTGTAAGATATTGTGATGCAGATTATCATCAGGTGTGGGAAAATATAGACTTTAATCGCTATAGGAATTTGGTAATTTCGTCGGATTTAATCTTTCAAGATTACCGTGAGTTAATGGAAGAACTAGATATTAGAGACGGATACGAGCTTTTTTATATAATAAAATCCTCTCTCGAAAATTGGAATGGATATGATTTTGAGATTAGCTGTCGGCGTGTACCGGTTATTATTTTTGGAGAAGGAGATGAGGCTAATCAAGCTGTTCATTTTTTGAAAGAAATATCTCCAGTGGATTATTTTGACTATTATCAAGCTTATGAGGAACGCTATGGCTTGCACAAGGAATCTGCACAAGGAAATCTAGTCATAAGCAATGCACTGAGTAAGTATTATATTGATGGTCAATATGTGATTGATGTTCCAGCAATTGATGGGAGAGATGCAGAGAAATTCAAAGAAGTACTTTCTTCAAAGAAAATATGGTTTATTGATGATTTAGAAAAGGTTTTTAAGGAAATATGTGTGCATTCATCAGAAGATGCACTAAATGCGGCTGCTTTTAAACGTATTGGATATTCTTTGAATGCTGGGTATGCTTATGATGATAGGTATGGGTCGGTGACTAACCTTTTTGATGCTGAAATATTTAACGGAGATGTTGTTGATATGAACAGTTTTGATCGAAGATTGACGACACTTTCGGTATTTGGATCTGCGTTGGATAAGACGAAAAAGTCGTTGCAATATATTGAGACAGCCCCCAAACTATTAATGTCATTAGAATGTGTGAAACAACACTATGGGATTTCTTTTGAAGAAATAAAGATGCTACAGGATTGGGCATCAAATGTTTGCGAAGAAAAGTATTTTAATGCGCATAGTTTATGGAATGACATAAAAGATATTTCTATAGTGCAGAAGCTTCAAAACAATGAATGGATGTGCACATGTATATTGAGACAACAGGAAGAGGTATACTCTCTTTCTGTTGCCGCAGGAATTATTTTGGCAAAGGACAGCACAATCTTGAGTGTGAGTAAAGTATGTGAATGGATTGTTGAAAAAGAGGGGAAAATGGGTATTCATAATCTCACAAACATCTTTAATAATACGTTTAATACGAACATTCCATGTTATAAGATTGCACAGAAATTAAAAACGGATGGATATTGGGAAATTTGTGTGACAGATTCGTTTGATGATTACCTGGATGCATTAATGATTGGTTCAGAAGGGGAAATAGATTTGTTTCAGGAAGAGTTCTTCTAATGTTAGGAAATAGAAATTGAAAGGATAGACACATGGAAAATGGCATCAAAAGGAGCTGTTTTTGATGGGCATTTAGCAGCAACTAGAGCATGTAAAAATTTGGACCTGTTGGCAAATTAAAGATATCTCACCTCTTGTATGGTATAATTATTATATTGCATGCAGGAGGTGGCTTTTTATGATGGGAAAACAGACTGTACAGATTCAAAAGGTTATTTTGGATTTAGATTCTGTAATTCCGGAAAATCATCTTTTAAGGCAGATTAAGAAACGTGTGCACTTTGATTATATATATGAAATAGCTGCCCCATACTATTCGAATGTCGGCAGAAAGTCCGTTAATCCTGTTATCCTGATAAAAATGTTATTAATAGGATGTCTTTATGGGATACAATCTGAACGGCGATTGGAAGAGGAGATATCACTTAATCTTGCCATTCAGTCAAAATAGAAGAAGATGTTTTAAAGATTCGGGAATTTCTTAGGAAATCTTTAATGAAATCGTCTTTCAGTGCATTCAATTAGAAATTGTATCTGGGGAAATGGGCGTATACCTTATCGCGTGGAGATTGACGCAACGCGCCCATGAGCAGCATCTGACATACGGAACACCCGAAAGGGTACATATTTCTCTCGTGGGAAGCGCTGAATTATATGATAAATGAATAGGGGATATAATTTTAGGGACAGGGCGATATTGTGAGGAATATGAAGCGAAGATAAATTGCGAATATACTGTATAAAAATTACGGATAGACTTGAATTTTTTTGCGGATAATCGTATAATAGATAACAAGAAATGGAAGGAGATTATCATGTTAAAGAAATTCAGTGTTGAAAACTTCAAAGGTTTTAAGGATAAGCTCACGTTAGATATAGGCTCACCGAGCAATTATAGTTTTAATTCAGAAATTATTGAGAATAGTTGTGTTGCCAAAGGAATTATCTACGGTATTAACAGCTGTGGTAAATCAAATCTTGGATTGGCCATATTTGATATTATTACTCATTTGACAGAAAAGCAGAAGCTTCTCCAAAGCTATGACTTCTATCTTAATATGAGTGGAAGAAAATCGTTTGCAGAGTTTGAATATACTTTTGTGTTTGATGAACACGAAGTTATTTATAAGTACAGCAAAACAGATGTGAATACTTTGAAGAGCGAGAGTTTGTCAATTGATGGAAAAGAGGTTATATTTTTTGATTTTCTAACAAGGGATGGCTTTACTTTGCTTGAAGGTTCAGATACTCTAAATGCTTCAATTAAGAATGAAAGCCCGATTTCGCGAGTGAAATATGTGAATAGCAATTCAATTCTTACGGATAATGAGCAGAATCAGGTATTCAAGAAATTTATTGATTTTGTTGAGCGCATGCTGTTGTTCTATTCGCTGGACAGCCGAGGCTATGAAGGATTTATGAATGGATCCGAGAGCATTGCCGAGGGAATTGTTAATAGCGGAAAAGTACAGGACTTCCAGGAATTCTTAAAAGAAAATGATATTGAGTACGAATTGTATGGATGCGAGGTTGATGGAAGAAAAGCTGTTTATTGTCACTTTGATAATAAGGATGCAGACTTCTTTAAGATTGCTTCTACGGGAACACGATCCCTTGCGCTGTTCTATTACTGGTATATCCGTATGGAAAAAGCATCATTTGTTTTTATAGATGAGTTTGATGCATTTTATCATTATGAATTATCGGAGTCAGTACAGAAGAGACTCAAAAGAATACATGGGGTTCAGATATTTACAACCACGCATAATACGGATCTTATGAGCAATGATCTTCTCAGGCCGGATTGTTACTTCCTGCTTGAGAATAATAGCATCAAAGCAATTTCGGAACTCACTGAAAAGGAACTTCGACAGGCACATAATCTTCAGAAAATGTATAAAGCAGGTGCATTCAATGGCAGATAAGGACTATAAGGCATTTATAGTTGAAGGAGAGGTCAGAGAACCGCAGGTCATTGATAATATTTCAAAGGTGTTTTTTACCCATGGGAACTTTAAGATTATTACACTTCCTGCTGGAGAGAATATTTATATGCTCTGGAAGAAACTTAAAGCGGATGATTTTGATACGGATATTATCGAGGTCTTGAGGGAAAGTAATAAGGAAATCAGAAAGCAGCTTATGGGCTTATCAAGGGATGATTTTTCGGAAGTATACCTTTTCTTTGATTACGATGCACATCAAACGAATTTAGGAAAAGCAGACGATGGAGATGTAATTAATGAGATGCTTGAAAGCTTTGATAATGAGACAGAAAATGGAAAGTTGTATATCAGCTATCCGATGGTTGAGGCATTAAGAGATTTTGAACCGGGAATATGTGGGCAACCTAACACTTGCTTTGTGACAATTGAAGATTTGGTAAAATACAAGAATGTTTCTTCTGCGCGTACCTTTAATCCGCATTTCAGGGATTATGATTTTAATACTTGGAAAGAAATCATAGATATATTTGCAATGAGGATATCTTGTCTGTTAGGGCAGGCAGATGTTGTTTCTTATGAGCAGTATTTGGTGACGGCAAGTCCATATCATATCTATATTTGTGAAGAGAACGAAACTGTTCAGAGTGGGGTGTTCATTCTGAGTGCTTTTCCAGAATTCCTTGTAGATTATTTTGGAAAGAAGCTTTGGAAAACTTGTGTGAAGCATACAAGGAATCGGTTGGAAGATCAGCTGTGCAAATGAATACACAATAAGAACGGAGCGCTTGCAGAGATGTAGGTGCTTTTAGTGTGCAAAGAATCATAAAGGAGTGGCTTCCGGCAGATATATTACTAATAGAAAAAATAAGTTTAAGATTATAGAAGGAGGCGCACTATGGAGGTTGCGGTGATTAGATCAAATAGAAAAACTGTGGCTATCCAGGTGAATTCTGACCTGTCGGTAACAGTAAGAGCACCAAGGCGTGCATCTCAGAAGGATATTGAGCGAATCCTTAAGGAAAAGGAGGCTTGGATACTAAAACATGTTGAGCAGATTAGGGAAAAGAAGGCCGCATATGATGCTATGGAAGTAGAGCCATTGACGAATGAGGAGATTCGTGAGCTTGCAGATAAGGCATTAAAATATATTCCTGAAAGAACTGCATATTTTGCGAAACTTATTGGTGTTGATTATGGTCGTATAACAATTCGAAATCAGAAAAGCAGATGGGGAAGCTGCAGCAGCAAAGGAAATCTGAATTTCAATTGTCTTCTGATGCTGACCCCGGTAGAAGTCATTGATTACGTTGTGGTTCATGAATTGTGCCATAGGAAAGAGATGAATCATTCTAAGGCGTTTTGGAGTGAAGTGGAGAAGGTGCTTCCGGATTATAAAAATTCAGTCAAGTGGTTGAAGGAAGAAGGAAGCAATATTATGCGGAGACAGAGATAAGAGGAGGTAGATTAGTGTGAATATACAGATTTTTGGAACGAAGAAATGTAATGATACGAAAAAAGCAGAACGCTATTTTAAAGAGCGTGGTATCAAGTATCAGTTTATCAATATGAAAGAAAAGGGTATGAGTAAAGGTGAATTTACCTCTGTTGCCCAGGCAAATGGTGGTCTGGAAAATATGGTCAACTGGGAAGGTAAGGATCAGGACACACTTGCAATTATTAAGTATATTGCTGATGAGGATAAGCTGGAGAAGATTCTTGAGAATCCGCAGGTGATTAAGACTCCGGTTGTCCGAAATGGAAAGAAATCAACACTTGGCTATCAGCCGGATGTATGGAAGAGATGGGACTAGAATGTCCAGACAGGAAGAATTATTGATAGAACTACACTTGACAGCTATGCTAAGGAGGACAGCTCTGTTTTCTGATTAAAGTTGTCCCAGCATTTCCTGAATGATGGGGATTATAGCTATATTTTTTTGATTCTTTCCTGGGCTTCGATATTGCAGAACAGGTGGCCGCGGTCATTCCTGCCTGTTGCCGAAGCCCGGGATTCTTTTTCATATCCCAGAACCACTCGGCGGGATACGCCAAGTATGCTGAATACTTTCTATAATGTGATATCCTTCGTTTTAAACAAGGTGGTATTTTTATCGGACACCTTATCTTTTACATTATGTATAACAGAGAACAGTAAAGTAAAGGAGCGAAGGGCAATGAAAGGATACAATACAGAAAATGGTTATATGGGATATGTAGACGGCGGATATCAGCTTTTTGCCAGTGAAGCGGATTACCTGGAGTGGCTGGAAGATTAACCGGAAGGGCTTGGAAAGCCTGGATATGCGGCAAATAATTTATAGAAGTTTGGGTTGCTGTACGATATTTTTCCCATCTGTGTTATAATGCTTTATAAGTATAAAACAATGTCCTGAATGGAGGAAAAGTGTTATGCCAAAGGGAATGAACCAGAAATTCAAATTGTACCGTCTTGCACAGATTATGCTGGCAAAAACAGATGATGATCATTATATAACTATGCCGGAGATTATGTCTGCTTTGAAAGAATATGAAATCACGGCAGATCGTAAGAGCATTTATACTGATTTGCGGGACCTTGAAGCATTGGGAATTGAGGTGGCAGGCGAGCCAGTGGGAAACCGCTATCATTATCATGTGGTAAGCCGCCCGTTTGAACTGGCGGAACTGAAACTTTTGGTAGATGCCATCCAGTCGTCGAAATTTATAACAGAACGGAAGACTAACGCCCTGATTAAAAAATTGGAGCAGCTGGTCAGCAAATATGAGGCGATGAAGCTGCAGCGGCAGGTATACGTTTCCGGGAGAATCAAGACAATGAATGAGAGCATTTATTATACGGTGGATGCCATTCACAATGCTATTTCCGAAAATAAGAAGATTAGATTTCAGTATTTTCAGTGGAATGTGAAAAAAGAAATGGAGCTTCGTCATAATGGAGCCTGGTATCATATCAGTCCCTGGGGGCTTTCGTGGAATGATGAGAATTATTATCTCGTAGGATATGACTCTGATGCCGGGAAAATCAAGCATTACCGGGTGGATAAGATGCTACATATCCAGATGTCCGGGGAAAAAAGAGAAGGTAAACAATACTTTAAAAGGCTGGATATGGCGGATTATGCGAAAAAAAGTTTTGGCATGTTTGGCGGAGAAGAACAGAAAGTGAAACTTCGGGTGGAAAATAACCTTGCCGGAGTGATTATTGACCGGTTTGGAAAAGATGTGATGATGATTCCGGAAGACGAGAATCACTTTACAGTAAATGTGGATGTTCGTGTCAGCAATCAGTTTCTCGGATGGGTCTTTTCCCTGGGAGAAGGTGTGAAAATTGTGTCGCCGGAAGAAGTGCTGGAACGGATGAATCGGGAAATTACCCGGTTGCTCAGGCAGTATTTGGGAGAGTGATGGATTACTTTCGAATGTTCTATTCTTCAAAAAGAAAAAAGCTTTCACACTTCATGGGTGATTTTGATTGATTACTCGTAACATATCTTGCAATCTCCTGCAATAAAAGTATAAACATGAAATAGGAGATTGAATATGCCTACAGCATCAATCATATTAACAGCTATCATAGCTTGTTGAAGAACTTTATGTATAGGTTCAGAGGCGTTCAACCGAATACCTCAATAATTACCTGGGTTTGGTTCAATTATGTCAAGTATAGGAACGGGTTCTTTGCAGACAAACAAGAGAAAATGTTGGCCTACATCTTTACTTCTGTATTTTTTGAGAGAAATTGCAATATTAGTCAGCGCAACGACATCTCCATCCTGGCATAGAAATCGTTGTCACACGACTAGTGGTCATGTGTCATATTATTTGTGCTTTTGGTATCTATATTAGAAGCGTATATACTAGGAACAAAGGTTGATTTTTTATACCTTTCCAAATATAATACTGTTAGATAAAATCGAATTCGAGAAAGGCTGTTTACAAATGAAAAGATACATATCCCGTGCAACAAAATGGTTAGCCATCTTAACTTTTATTAGTGTAGCAATGCTCGGAATGGGTGTTATTTTCATTGTTGCTAATATCCCCAACGTAGGTTTACAAATTGGCCTGACTATGTTTGGCGCTCTAATGAGCATCCTTTTTCTCACTTGTTATCTTGCCGACAAAAGCCGTACCTTGGTTATAGATGCAGATAAAATCACTTTTCCAAGAGGTGCCGATAAAAACGGAAAAATGGTTTTGCAAAAGACTGTTATACGGTTAGATGAAATCCGTTCCATTGAAAGCAAATTTCATAAGGGCGATGGAATTATTTCTGGTGATTGTTTCTTCCATACATTGAAATTAAAAGACGGCACAGAAGTGACTGTTACTCTTTACGCTTATGGCAAGGAAAGCGAGAAGGACATTTTAGAGACTATCCGAAAGAGTATAATATAAATTCCAATATGTCGAACTGAGCAAGACTTTGGTCCTGCTTTTTTGCTTAAATCAGAAAATTCTTCATATCACCCATGAAATGTGAAAGTCAAAAAGAAAAAACGAACATGTTTTCGTCGCATTTTTATCGGTCATCTTTTTTGATATATTATGACCAGATAAAAAGGAGCAGCTCTTTTAAAGGAGGATACGATAATGAGTAAAAAAGAAGGATATAGCAGAAAAGGTTTCTTAGGTAATAGTGATTATTCGAATATTGTATGGTGAATAATAGCAAAAGGCTAGATTAAGGAATTAAATCTAATTTCATGGAATGGAGGAATTCCTAAATACGATATTTGGGATTGGGCTCCAGCGCATGAGGAAATGGGCGGCAGATACGAAAAACAGGGCGATTACATTCTCCCCTGCCCCACCGTACCGCCCGAAAAGGAACAGCCGATAGGCGTTTTCGGACAGCGGCACTTGCGGTATTTGCGGGAGTACCGCAAAGTTACATACACCAATCTTCTCACAAGCGGCAGGCTGGGCGCCTACCTTGCACAAATAGACAGGCAGGCGCAGGAACGCTTTGAACGGCTCATAGAGGGCATGAAGCAGGCACAGGGCATAACGGAGCAGTTAAAGGCGGAAAACGCTTTAGAATGGACTGAAAGAATGAATAACATACGGGCTTGTGCGATGGAGATTGTCAATGAAGAAATCATTTACGCTTAGAGAAATGTAACGCATACAACCGTAAAATCGTGGCGGGTAGGGATAAACCTTACCCGTCATTTTCTATGCGCTGTAAGCCGCTTGTATACGGCGTTTTGGCACTAAAAAATGTGACATATTCCATTCGTTTGTCACAACCTCTTGATTTTTTGAACGATGTTCAGTATAATGCATTTGAACAATGTTCAATAGGAGGTACAGTATGGATAATAAAGAAGCAATTATACAGGCAACGATTGAACTCATCGAAGAAAACGGTGAGCATTTGGAAGAAATCACAGTTCGTGAAATATGTAAAAGGGCAGGTGTTGGTTTAGGTCTTGTGAATTATCATTTTGGAAATAAAGATAAACTTATTGAGCAATGTATTGAGCGTATGATAAATGGAATGGTCGAACGGTTTCAGAATATACGGGAGAAAACAGAGGGACTTACCCCCTTTGAGAAGTTGGAGTATCTAGGCAATATGACACTTGATTTTCTGTTTGAACATTATGCCGTTTCCAAAATTTCTGTTCTTACCGATATGCAGTCACCGAAAGAAGGTGACAATACTTACAGAACTTATGCGGCGTATCTGCCGCTTGTTGCCGCCTGTCGCCCTGACCTTGATGAAGCAGCAACAAATCGAAAGACCCTGTATTTAATTACCATTATGCAGCAAATGTTCTTACGATATGAAACGATATCGCAGACATTTGGGATTGATCTTAGCAAGAGGGAAAACCGTAAGATATTTCATACACAAGTTTTACACGATATTTTGGAGGTATAGTCAATGAATATTACAGTTATAAATGGAACAGAAAAGCACGGCGTTACCTACCGCTTGAAAGAGATGATTTTAGCAGGATTTAAGGATAAAGCAAATATTACAGAATATTATCTTCCAAAGGATTGTTCGAACTTCTGCATTGGTTGCTTAAACTGCATATTAAAGGGTGAAAAGACTTGTAAGGACGCTGAATATATCAAGAAAATTGATAAATCTCTTTTGGAAGCAGACTTGATTGTAATGACCTCTCCTGCCTATGTGTTTCACGCTACAGGAGCAATGAAAGCGTTTCTTGACCATTTTGCTTACCGCTGGATACCACACCGCCCTGCTCCTGAAATGTTTGGAAAGCGTGCAGTCATCATAACACAATGTTTAGGCAGCGGAGCAAAGGCTGCGGCAAAAGATATGAAGCATAGTTTATCTTGGTGGGGGATTTCTAAAATCGGAATATTTACTGGGGCTTTGATGAGTGATATTGTTTGGGAAAAACTTTCCCAAAAGAAGCAAGCAGAGCTTACGGGAAAGATTCAAAGGCTATCCCGAAAGTTTGTCCATATAGATTATACAAAACCTGCACACACAAATTTGATTACGAAATTTAAGTTTTTCTTCTGCCGTATGATGCAGAAATCCTTACATAAATCAGCCCCCGAATACCTTGATGGGAAGTATTGGGCGGAGCAGGGTTGGCTTGATGGCGTCAGACCGTGGAAATAATGGGGGATGATATGGCAAAAATAAATTCTGAATGGTTACGCTGTCCTGTTTGTGAGAACAAAACGGGGTTGCCGCTACGGGAAGATACGGAGTTGGGCTATATCTGAAATATCATTTTTGCTGCTTGCGAACGAGAAGTTTTTTAGGCATTATGCTGTCGATATCTTTACGATAAGAAAAATGCCAACTCCAAAATATAGCAAGAATTGTGAAAACACAGTCAAGTTTTTTTGCTATGATTATTATCAGGAAGGAGGCGTTTCACATGGAAAATAAAACAGCTATCAGTATTGAAATGGTCATTGACTATATTGAAAGGCATCTTAATGGAAAGATTGACCTTGAAACGGTTGCTAGAGCAGTCAATTACTCAAAATATCATTTGCACCGTATGTTTACTGAAACAGTTGGACTGACAATTCATGATTATGTCCAACGAAGGCAACTTACTGAAGCAGCAAAGTTGTTGGTGTTCTCAGACAAACCACTCATTGAAATAGCCTTCATCTGTGGATATGAAAGTCAACAATCTTTTACAACTGCTTTTACAGCTATGTATAAGACATCACCAGCACATTATCGTGACAAACAAGTGTTTTACCCTTTACTATTGCGATTTGTTATACATAACAGAAAGCTAAACCTTACATTGACAAAGAGTGATATACAACTCGCTGCGATGGAGGATATTCCTTCATGGATGAAACTGCTTCGATTAGTGGTCGATGGATACCCTGTTTTGGATGAGACAGACTACTTGTATAAGTTAAAAATATTTATCAAGAATAAACAGGCATTGGTTTTGAGAGATGGAGAGTTGTTGATTGGTGCTATGGCTTTTAGCACTCCGCCGTGTAGCATTGAGTTTATGGGTGTACATCCGCAATATCGTAAAAGAGGTATCCAAAAGCTTTTTATTGATGCATTATTAGAGGATTATTATCCAGAACAAGACATTTATATAACAACCTACAGGAATGGAGATAAAGCCGATACAGGATATCGCAAAGAACTGCAAAAACTTGGCTTTGCGGAACAAGAACTTTTAGTAGAATTTGGTTACCCAACACAACGCTTTGTACTATCCGCAAAAAAAGATGATGATGAAACGGTTGAGAGGAAATAGAAGAAAATCCATTTTATAAATTATGTGAGGAAATAACAATGAGCGTAAGAGAAATAAATCCTAAAGAAACTACAAGAGCATTGGCGTTTGACCTTTGGATGAAAGCGCCAACCCCTATGGTTACATTTTTCAAGACCTATGATGTAATGCCGTTAGTTAAAGTAAGTAAACACCGTAGTATGAAGTTCAATATGCTCCTTGACTTTTGTATCGGTAAGGCAGGCGCTTCCGTAAAAGAATTTTATTTATTACCCGTGGGTAATAAGCTAATGCAATATGATAAACTTGCCGTCAATATTATTGTCGCAAACAGGGACGGTGAGGTTAGCTCCTGTGATATTGCGTACACAGATAGTCTTGAAAAGTTCAATGCCGATTACCTGAGATATACAGCAGAAGTACACGACACTTGCATTGACCGCGACCTGTCTGAAGAATATATGGTTATAGGTACATCTGCTATTGTAAATACCGAGATTGACGGTGCTGTGGGTATGAATAGCGGGATTTTCAACAATCCTTTTATGATATGGGGGAAGTATCGTATTGATGGCGATAGGACTCTTTTATCAATCTCTTTTCAATTCCATCATACCCAAATGGATGGTGCGCACGCAGGTTTATTTCTGAAAAATTTGCAGGAAGAAATTGAAAAGATGGGAAAAGAGATAAAGCTATGACAGCAAAAAGTAAATGGCTCTTATGATGTTGGTTGAAAACGGCTGCTAAAAAAATTATGGCTTCTGCGTGGGGGCTTTCTACCCCAAATATAGAAGTCAAATCTCTACATAAAAGAAGTATGTATAAAATCCTTGTCCACAGGGCATACTAAAAAGTAAGGCAACTTGATAAAGATAGAGTATTGCTAACCGAAAACAGGCAGTGTATAATAAAGGCAAATACTTTTGCATATGGGAGGTGGGCGTTCTGGATGATACTAAAACCCGGATTATTTTCGCAACAATGAAGGCCGTGCGGCAGTATGGACTGGAGGGAGTACGCATCCAGAATGTTAGCAAACTGGCGGGCATATCCCCCGGGGCGCTGTACCGGTACTTCGACAGTAAAGATCAGTTGCTCATAGAGTGTTTTACCTATGTGGATAAGCAGGTTGCAATGATTTTTGAACATTTGAAATTTAATCCTTTGATATTGCTTTCTGACCCTATAGGTGCGGTGAAGAGCTTGTGGTTACCTTATTTCCGGTTTTGGGTAGCCCATCCGGATGAGACCATATTTTACCATCGTTTTCGGGACAGCACTTTTTTTCCGAAATATGATAAGAGCAGAGATGTAACCTATTTTAAAACTTTCGTTGAAATGGTTCATGCTTTTCAAAAAATATTTCCCGGACTGAAAGAGATTAATCAGGATTTGCTGTGGCTCCATATACTTACTTCCACAGTAATGTATGCTAAATATGTAGTGGAGGGCGTACTTCCTAACAATCAGCAGACCGAGGAGACAGTATTTAGTCTGCTGTCCACCGGGTTAAGAGGTTATCTGAAGCCTGAGAAACCTAAAAAGGCAAAATAAGAATACAAACATACCGCTTTATGGCGGTTTGTTTTTGACCTATTAGTAAATAAACATTTACTCACATTAGGTAAATAAATATTAATTCATATGGCCGCACAGCAAATAGGAAAGGAGGATTCAGATAAGAGATAAGAATGACGGCTGTGTGACAATAAGAATTTAGAAATTTATATAATATATGAATGAAGAGGGAGAGTACTATGAGAAAAAAGAAAAAACATATAATATTTGCAATTTTGGTTTTATGCTTACTGTTTATATGTTCAGCATGCGGGAAGCAGGAGAAAAAACAGGAAGAGACGCAGAAAGAAACAAAGGCAGTTGAGACAGCGTCGCTTGAGGGAACGCTGGTCAGCTTTTCAGGAACAGACCTTATGATTGAAGCGGAGGAGCAGGAATATGAGTTTGATATTTCCGAGGCAACGGTAAATACTGTGAATATGCTTGCGGGGGACGAACTTGTGGTTCACTATGAAGGAAAGATTGAGGGAACAGATACTACCAATGTTAAAGTAATATCTGTAGAAGACAAGGGAGGAGCAGCTACCAGTCAGACGGAAAAAACAGCAGTCGGAACTCTTGTGAAAATCACAGAAAACTCCATTACTATTAAGCAGAATGATGGAACTGAGCTTATGTTTAACTCTAATAACTGCGAACATGATTTTAAAAATGGCATCCGAGAGGGAAACTGGATTGTAGTTACATACGTTGGAGAGATTCAGGGAACAGATACGAAGAATGTCAAAGTTATTAAGATTACAGATAATGACGAAAACATTGTAGAGCAAGAACAAAAGAAAATGAATATTAAAGCTGTGGACGAGAGTGTCTATAGCACCGCAGCAGTTCATGTGCGGCGGTCCTACAGTACAGATTCTGAAATTTTAGGAACCCTGGAGCAGGGCGGGCAGATTAAGCGAACCGGAATTTGTGATAACGGATGGTCAAGAGTGATATATAATAATCAGGATGCATATATTTTTGGTGATTATTTGACCACAAAGGCGCCGGCTCCTGATGCGCCTGCAGCGAAAGCAGACGGAACACCGGTGGAACAGCCGGCTCCGGTACAGCAGCCACAGCCGCAGCCACAGGAACAGCCGCAGGAGCAGGAGCAGCCGCAGGAGCAGGAACAGCCACAGGAACAACCGCAGCCGCAGGAGCAGCCACAACCACAGGAGAATTATCAGGAAGTCACAGGAACAGTTGTGGAAGTTTCCATGAATACGCTGACCTTTGCTGTAGATGAGAATATTTATACCGTATATATCGCGGATGCCATCCATCAGTATAAAAATGGAATCCAGACTGGAAATACGGTGACAGTTACTTATACAGGCAACCTGGATGAACTGAATAGTGTTGTCGTTATCAGTGTCGTTGACAGCGATGAAAATATTTCGGCGCAGAATGCGGTTTACAAAGGTGTTGTTCTGGATGCCACCATGAATACGGTTACGATTAAAATGGCAGATGAGGTAGAAATGACATTCTCGAAGGAAGATGCTGTTGACAATACCGGAGGACTTAAAGTGGGATTGGAAATTGCCGTGACTGCAGATGCAAGTTCAGCAGACAGCGGTTCCAATATTATGCCTGCAAAGCAGTTGGATTTGGTGGAAAAATAAAGAAAAAGGATATCCCAGACCTTTTCTGATAAAAACAGAGCCGTTGAGGCCCGGGTTCCTGGCTTTATCGCCGGAGGAACAGGGTTGAGCGAGGTAAAAAAAACTATTCGGGTATTGGGCGGCATTGACACCGGTATTTTTGTGTAGTAGAATACAATCAATGAATTTGGTTTCAGATATTTATGAGGACTGGGACCGGGGGAGGACCTGCGGGCCCTCCTTTTTTTGCCCGATTGTCGCATACCCATTCGGGCATCCGGGACAGGATATACTGTGATGGAGGATTGACATAAAATGCAGAGAGAAAAGCAGGATTTGACCAGGGGGCCTCTTGGAAAACAGATTTTATTGTTTAGTATTCCACTGATATTTTCAAATCTTTTGCAGGTTTTATTCAATATGGCGGATGTGGCTGTTTTGGGGAAATTTGCCGGAACAGCGGCCCTCGGAGCCGTAGGCTCAACAACAACTTTGGTGACGATGTTTACCGATTTCCTTATCGGTTTATCCGGCGGAATCAATGTATTGGCGGCGCGGCATTTCGGGGCAAAGGATAGGAAAAATATGGTTGAGACCGTGCACACATCATTAATCCTCAGCATAATTGTTGGTTTTTTACTTTTGTCTGGCGGATGGATATTTTCAAAAGGAATTCTTTTGCTGCTTCAGACAAAAGCCGAACTGCTGTCAGGGGCGATTTTGTACATTCGTATTTATTTGCTGGGAATGCCGGCTTTGGCTGTTTATAACTTTGGCAATGCGGTATTCAGCGCGGTGGGCGAGACAAAGCGGCCTTTATATTATCTTTCTCTGGCCGGGGCATCCAATATTGTGCTGAATCTCTTTTTTGTTATTGTGTGCCGTATGGATGTGGCGGGAGTGGCCGCCGCCAGTGTGATTTCCCAGTATATTTCGGCATTTCTTATCGTGCGGGCATTGGTAAGGAGCCGTGAAATGTATGGGCTGCATTTGAGGGATTTACATATAAGCGGGAATAATGCACGGGCAATCATACATATCGGTGTTCCGGCCGGACTGCAGAATGCTATTTTCCAGATGGCCAATCTGTTTATTCAGACGGGGGTCAATTCTTTCAGCGCTACTCTGGTTGCGGGCAATGCGGCGGCAATGAATGAGGATGCGATTGTATTCAGTGTGATGATGGCCTTTTATACGGCCTGCGGAAGCTTTATGGGCCAGAATTATGGGGCCGGGAAAAAGGAACGAATTCGGAAAAGTTACCTGTTCAGTCTGTCCTATGCCTTCGGAAGCGGCATGATTTTAGGCGCTTTAATGGTATTTTTGGGCCCTTCATTTCTGCGATTGTTTACCAGTGATGCGGCGGTTATCGAAGCTGGAATGTATCGAATGACATTTATGGGCCTGTTCTTTGGCTTTTCAGCCTTTATGGATTGTACCATTGCCGCGTCGAGGGCCCTTGGGAAAAGCTTTGTACCAACAGTGATTGTTCTTCTTGGCGCCTGTGTATTTCGGATTATATGGGTGTATACGATTTTTGCTTATTTTGGAACAGTGCCTTCGCTGTACTTACTGTATATTTTTTCATGGAGTATTACCGCATTTGCGGAAATTTTATACTTTATTCATGTGTATAAAAAACATATTTCGCCCCTCGGCTCAAATGAATGTGGTATCATATAGAGGAAGCGAATATTAAGGAGAGGTCATTCATGATTAGAAAAGCATTGCCGATAGATATTCCGGCGGTTGCGCGGATTTACGATGAGATTCATACGGAGGAAGAGGCCGGCCGGGCAGCTATTGGCTGGGTGAGGAACATCTATCCAACGCGAAAGACGGCGGAAACTGCCCTGGAAAATGGAGACTTATATGTGATAGAAGAGGAAGGACGCGTTGTGGCGGCTGCCAGATTGAACCAGAAGCAGGAAGCCTCCTATGCGGAAGCGGATTGGGAATATGATGCGGCAGAAGCGGAGGTTATGGTTCTGCATACGCTGGTTGTGTCTCCGAAAGCAGGAAACAGAGGGTGGGGGAAGGCCTTTGTACGGTTTTATGAGGACTTTGCCCTGAAACACGGTTGTAAGTATCTGAGAATGGATACAAATGAAAAAAACAGCCGTGCCCGAAGCTTTTATAAAAATATGGGTTATAAAGAAGTTGGGATTGTTCCATGCGTGTTTAACGGTATTAAAGGGGTTCCATTGGTGTGCCTGGAAAAGAAACTTTAAAAGTGGAGGATAAGGATGAATCAGGAAAAAGAGCATAAACGGCGTGTGCGGTATTCGGGCACACATCCAAAGAAATACAGTGAAAAATATAAAGAGCTTCAGCCGGAAAAATACGGGGATACGATTTCAAAAGTGATTCAAAAAGGAAGTACGCCGGCGGGAATGCACATTTCTATCTGTGTGAAGGAAATTCTGGATTTTCTGCAGATTCAGCCGGGACAAAAAGGGCTGGATGCCACATTGGGATATGGGGGCCATACTTTGGAAATGTTAAAATGCCTGAAATCTCAGGGCCATATTTATGCGCTGGATGTGGATCCGATTGAATCAGAAAAGACAAAGGCGCGGTTGGCGCGGTTGGGCTACGGCGAAGATATTTTAACAGTTCAGCTGCAGAATTTTGCCAATATCGACAAGGTGGCCGAACAGGCCGGGCCTTTTGACTTTGTGCTGGCGGACCTGGGAGTATCTTCTATGCAGATTGATAATCCTGAGCGGGGATTTTCTTATAAACACGAAGGACCGTTGGATTTGCGGATGAATCCTCAGAAAGGGGCGAGCGCGGCTGAACGGCTCAAAGAGGTTTCTCAGGAGGAACTGCAGGGAATGTTGATTGAAAATTCGGATGAACCCTATGCGGAAGAAATTTCAAAAGCGGTGATGATGCGGCTGAAACGGGGACAGAAAATTGAGACGACAACCCAGTTAAAAAATGTGATTGAAGAAGCCCTTTCCTTCATTCCGGCGAGTGAGCGGAAAGAAGCTGTCAAAAAATCCTGCCAGCGGACTTTTCAGGCGCTGCGGATTGATGTCAACAGTGAGTTTGAAGTGTTGTATGAGTTTTTGGAAAAGCTTCCCCATGTTCTGGCTCCCGGCGGCCGGGCAGCTATTCTGACATTTCATTCAGGGGAAGACCGGCTTGTGAAAAAGTCCTTCAAGCAATTAAAAAAGCAGGGCGTTTACCGGGAAATTTCCGAAGAAGTGATTCGGCCATCGGCAGAAGAATGTGCGCGGAACAGCCGGGCCCGTTCCACAAAAATGCGGTGGGCGGTTAAGGCATAATTACAGTTGTGTGAAGGAAAACGGTGCTTGACAGAGAAATACTTATTTGCTATTATATAAACAGACCGCTGGTCTGAAAAAAGAGGAGAGAGGTTGGATGGCGAGAAATAAACATCCCGAAGAAACGGTTAAGTTAATCCTGGATGCGGCCAGTGAATTATTTATAGAAAAGGGCTATGACGGAACATCCCTGCAGGATATTATTAATAAGACGAAGTTATCCAAGGGGGCCATCTATCACCATTTTTCATCGAAAGAAGAGATTTTTGAGCGTATTTGCGGACGGATTGGCGAGGAAAATTCTGCGCGGCTGGCGGCGATAAGGGATGATAAAAATCTAAGCGGTCGGGAGAAACTGAAAGCAATTTTCAGGTCGTCCCTGCTTCATCCAAATCAGGAAGAGGTGCTGCGGATTGTGCCCTATCTTTTGGATAATCCACGTTTTTTGGCAATAGAGCTTCGGGATGTCATTAATTTAGTTGCGCCGGAATTTATTCAGCCGATTTTGGATGAAGGAGTTGCGGACGGTTCTATCCGGGTGAAGGATACCCGGGCATTGGCAGAGGTGCTTCTGCTGATGATTGATATATGGGTAAATCCGCTGATACAGCCATCGACACCGGAAGAAATCCGTGAACGGTGCCGTGTGTTTATTCGAATGACAAATGCGATAGGATTGGATGTCATGGATGAAGAGATGATAGAAGTGTTTGTGAATTATGGTCAAATGAGAAACAATTCCTCAGAATAAAATATATTCAAATAAACTGCTCAGAAATGAGCAGTTTCATTAAGCAGCGATACAAACCGACGGTCGGTCTTAAAAAGAAAGGAGAACAGGATGGAAAAACAAAAATTATTTCAGAGGGATTTTACGATGGTTGTTATCGGGCAGATAATTTCTTTATTTGGAAATGGAATACTCCGGTTTGCATTGCCCTTATATCTTTTGAGGGAGACAGGCTCTTCCTCTCTTTTTGGCATTGTCACAGCCTGCTCATTTATTCCAATGGTTATCTTTTCCCTGTTTGGAGGTGTGGTAGCGGACCGGGTAAATAAAAGAAATATTATGGTTGTCCTCGATTTTTCAACGGCGTTTCTCACAGGCTTCTTTTATATGACCTTTCAGCGGCTGCCCC
>ENA-ORML01000231-ORML01000231.1-human-gut-metagenome-genome-assembly--contig:-NODE-231-length-72093-cov-12.239957_pt1 | contig 72093 bp, 50 predicted proteins | sample MGYA00242103_ERZ508995 | MGnify/ENA primary metagenome ERZ508995 (study PRJEB26280, sample SAMEA2338702) | human gut metagenome | biome: human gut; feature: human-associated habitat; material: faeces... | reverse complement strand
GGCAAGAAGTTTACCAAGAAGTAAGTAAACATCTCTCTATAACAAAAGGGTGGGGTACTGATCCCCACCCTTTTTCATGCTTGTCCTCGCTTCCCTTGGTGCGAGGCGCCTTCCCCTTGACGGTTATAGTATCTATTGGGTTATAGCTCTTCCTTCAACTCATTGTATAGGTCCACAGGGCCTAAGTGCCAGTATTTGGTCTTCTCTGTTGACAACTTCTTGTAGAGTTTTGAATGATAGATGCGATGAAGGCTCTCCTGCAGCGTAAAACCATAGTCCTCGTGGAGATATTCCACCAGCCAGCTTATTTTTCCTGGCAAAAGCAGATGGAGGTTGTTTTGGTTTATCTGAAACATATTATTTCTCTATTTTAATTGATTCTATGAAATGTAGCGCAGTCAGTGCTTTTTCTGTGTGAAATAAGTACTGGTCAACCAGTTTGTAGGTTTTGAGCTCACGGATAAGTGTCTCGACACTGATAGCTCCAGTTTCGTATAATCCAAATTGTAGATATACTCTGTCATTGGCTACGGGGCCATACACGATGTCGTAATCGTGGATGAATCCTTTTTGGGTTCTATTCGCCATGACAAAATCCGCCCATTCCTTTGTGGGTTCTGAAAATGTAAGTCTTTTAAGATCTGTCAGTCTTTCTTCGTTAAACTCATACACGTTGACATAACCACAGGTTGTGTTGTTTTCAATCATACGTCTTTCCACCCATTCTTTAGCTTGTCTTTCCGAGGTGGTTGTATAGAAGCCTTTGCCATAATCGAGCAAACGATTAGGCTGGAGTATCAAAGGGCGTTCTATGACCTCTAAACTTCCGTGATATATCTTCATATCTTTTTCTTTTTTCTGATTTCAATAAATTCGTCAATCTCGGCTATTAACCATTGCCGTCCTTGTGTGTGAAGCGGCTCAAAGCATTCGCTAAGATAGTCTGTCACTCCATATTCGGAGAATAAGTCAAGCACTCGGTCTCCTGTCAGTCCCTTGACTGCTCCGTATTCTTCTATGCAGAATGAAACGAAGAGGGCTATGTCTTTGTCTTTTTTACTCATCAGACTTCTCCTTATGTGTTGTTTGTATTTTTGAGATACAAAAATAATAAATTATTGCGATAGCCTGCTATGTAAAGGTATCTTTTTGGTATTTTTAAGGTCGTTTAAGCGTAGAAAAACCAATTCGCCATTCCTTGACGCACCGCATTAGAAATGGAACGACTTGGTTCACACGTGAAGACAAACCTTTGCTTGCGTCCCGAACGCATCCCGAAGGCATCCCGAACGGTGGAAGGTCTCAGAACTCCTCCGTTTGGGAGCGTTTGGCTTCTCTCTTTTTAGCTTCCATTGGGTAGGGGAGGGTGCTGCGGTTGATCCTTCCTTGGATAGTGATCCACTTTCGCGCAAAATGCAAATGAGCCGAGTTGTGTATTATGAATATTCTCTTTTTATTTGAAAAAGGATGCGGTAATTGTAAAAATGCATCTAAAATATGAATTTCTATTAGAAATATTTTTTTGTTTTCCAATTTTTACTTAACTTTGCGATGCTTGTGTAGCCTTCTGTGGAGAATAAGCCTGTCCTAAGGGGGTGAGACAACCTACTGTGGTTTTGGCCTTGTGACAAATAGCTCCAGTAGCGAAGATGGAATGAACGCGCGAGATTCTTGACCTCGTGTCGTCGTAGATGAAAAGAGAAGTAAAGGCGAAATTATTTTATTATTAACCAGGGATGCCTCCGTCGTCTCAATACTTTCCCAAGAGTGTAAGAACGTAGGAAGAATTCCATAAAAACAAACAATTATGAACAAAGCATTACGATTTGTGTGGTTGTCTTTGTTGACGCTAATCTGCGGAGTAGCCTCCGCGGGCACAGTAGTATTTGACCCAACCCAAGATGCTAAACCGGATGCGTCTGTAACCAAGGATGGTATTACATTCGAGGCATTAACAGGTACTCGTAAGACCCTTGAAGCTTATGACCAAGCAGGAACGACTTGTTGGTGGTTTAACGGGCGATATGGCGTGTATTCTTCTGAACACAAGATTCGTTCTATCACTATTGAGTGCCTTGATGGTAGTAATTGTGATTTAGTTTATGGATCACATTTCAAAAGAGACGAGTCTTCGACAACGACTTTAGTAAAATATGTATGTACTAATTCCGAAGGTGAACTATGTGATAGCGACCATAAAATCAGATTCGGAGCAAGTGGTAAAAATGCCTATATAACCAAGGTGACGGTGGAGTATGTGGGTGGCGAAGACCCAGGTCCAGATCCAGGTACAGGTCCTGGAACTGGAGGCGAAGCAGGTCAAACTACTACGATTGCCAAATTGGTACAGGGGGGTAAATGTTGCTTCCGCCACTATTCAATTCACTAACGCACAGGTCGTTTATGCGGAGGGAAACAATTATATCGTCCGCGAAAACAATCAGGCCCTTGATATTCTGAACACCAGTCTTAATTTGAAGCAAGGTCAGTATTTGACAGGTACGGTCGTGCTGAATGTCAATTACAACTCAGGAATATTGACAACGTCTGATGTAACTGGGCTAACTGACGTTACTAAGTTGGCTTTCTCTGGTGATGAACTGAATGAACCATTGCCGATTTTCTGCGCTACAATAGGAGATGTTGCAAACTGTCCAGGTGATTTGGTTGAGATTAAGAACCAACCATGCGCTTATGGAGACCGCTTCTATGGTTATTCTTCAGAATGGAAATATCTCTGTATATCCAATTCCTCTTCTTTTGGCATGACGAATGGTGAGCAGTATGATGCAATCGTCTGGTTTAATTCTTTCAATGGTACCTACCCGCAGGGCAAAGCTATTCTTGTTGAGCCTGTTATTACCTCTCTTGCGCCTCCTATCATCTCAGGTGAGGAGACATTTACGAGTACGACAACTGTAACCATCACCTCTAAGGAAAAAGTAGGCAAGATATATTATACGCTCAATGGTGAGGAGCCCACGCAGGCATCCACGCTTTATGAAAAGCCGTTTGTCTTGGACAAAACTGCTACGGTGAAGGCAGTTGCTATTTATAAGGAGGTGAAGTCCACTACAGCTCAAAAGACATTTACGAAGATGGATCTTTCTGCCTCGAAGACCATCGCCGAATTGTTTGAACTAAAACAAAACCTCCCCGAAGTCAACGTCAAACTGACTGATGCGCAGGTGGTTTATGCTGATGGCAACAACAATTTTATTGTCCGTGAGAACAACAAGGCTCTTGACATCTTGAATACCAGTCTTAGTTTGAAGCAAGGTCAGAAAGTGACGGGTACGGTGACGCTGAGTGTCAAGTTCAACAATGGTATACTGACCGCCTCTGACGTTACGGGAAAAACGAATGGTACAAATTTGACTCTGTCAGGTGAGGAGACTGCTCCGTTACCCATAGAATGCGCTACGGTAGGAGATGTGAAAAACTATCCAGGCGATCTGATTGGTCTCAAAAATAAAAAATATAACACCTATAGCGTAGCTCTTGTGGAGAATTACATATATGTGTATCTTTCCAATGCTTCCAAATTCAAGATGGAGAATAAGTTTTACGATGTGACTATTTGGTATAATGAAACAAAGAAAGGTTCTTGGAGTGATTACCCGCTGGCCAAGGTCGTAGAGGCTGAACTTGCTATCACCTCTCTTCCTGCACCTAACATTGAAGGTGAGGCAGCATTTACAAAAAATACCACGGTTAAAATCACGTCATCAGAGAGCGTAGCTTTGATATATTATACCCTTGATGGAACAGAGCCAACTACGGAGTCTATCCTTTACAAAGATCCGTTCGTTTTGGACAAGACGGCCACGGTGAAAGCCATTGCTGTGTACAAGACGGTTACGTCGCCAGTCGCCTCTATGGACTTCCAACTGATAGATCTGAGTGCTCCGCAAACGATTCGTGATCTTGCCGTGATGGAGAAGAACTTAGAAAGCGTGACGGTTCGCTTTGACAATGCGCAGGTCGTTTATGGTGAGGGAAAGAATTATATTCTCCGCGAAAAGATCGACGGCACTGACTATGCTCTTGACGTGCTGAATACGGAGCTGCCGCTGCAGGTTGGAGCTACGGTATCTGGTACGGTGCAGCTGCAGGTCGCTTTCAAGGCCAATCCTGCAGAGAACAATGGCGTGCTGAGCACGGCGGATATTGCTGGAACTTCCGATGCCGACTTGACTATTTCTCAAAGTACTTCTGTCGTGCCTATTCCGTTAGGAGTTAATATCAAGGAGGTCAGAAATCACCCAGGTGATTTGCTCGTTGTAACTGATGGCTGGTGGCTTGGCTCTTATGGAACTCCGTACATTTATGGTAACGAAAATCCCACTTGGCCCTTAGGGGCAGAGTACGATGTGTATGTATCTAACCATTCGGATTATACCTATTCTGATTATGATCAGCCAGATGTCATGCTGTGGTACAACGATGTATATACGGATGACCAGTCTCCTCTCGCGAAGATTATCGGTAAGAAGGAAACGGCTGAATACAAAGTTACTGAAGTTGGTTGGGCAACGTTTATTGTTCCGTTCGACTACGACAAGCCCGAGGGCTTGACCATTTACGAGTGCACCAGTGTGAATGAGGATGGTAAGTTGGTGGTAGAGGAGCGTGATTACCTCAAAGCCAATACGCCGTATCTCTTGAAGGGTGCTGAGGCCAATCAAATTCTTGAGGGCTATGCCGCCAAGCACGCTGGCACTTATACGAATGGTGTCATGACGGGTGTGTATTCTGATCAAGAAGCTCCTGCCAACTCTTATATCTTGCTGAACCATCCTGACGAGGCAGGATTGGCATTCTATTTTGTGCCGGATGGAATAACGGCTTATGTAGATGCAAATCGTTGCTATGTCAATCCGCGGGCCGGAGGATTCAAGAGCATTCTGTTCCCAGATGATGAGACGAATGGTGTGACCAATGCCAACGCACTCGACTCGACGCTCGTCGATGTCTATACGACGGCGGGTGTCAAGGTGAAGCATCAGGTGGAGATGGGCAAGGCCCTCAATGATCTACCTGCTGGCCTCTATATTATTAACAATAAGAAAATCGTCAAAAAGTAAACTACTATGGATAAGCGTAAATATATGAAGCCTACTTGCGAGGCCGTCGCGGTGAACACTTCACAGTCCCTTCTGACAATAGTAAGCCTTACTTCGCTCAGCACTACTACGCATACTGCAAGGAATGGTGAACATGGCTATATACGTAAGAGGAACGATATAGCAAGGGAAGTCGATCCCTGGAGCTGGGAATGCGTCCTTTGGGATCAAGAAGCCAATGAAGTCGAGGACGAGTAGTTCTTTGGCATTGAGCGCATAAACTAAGAATTGGTGTCTGTCATACAAGCAGTATGGGCAGGCACCATTTTCCTTTCTGACGTGTCGATTACAGATGACAATGTGGAGTCAAGTTTGTACGCTATTTTGATAAATCAGAACCTGTGTCTCTTGGCTGCTGGCAGAGATAGGAAATAGCAACTTTTGGGCGGATAAAGCTGGAGGAAAGGCATGAGGAAAGGCCGCAATGAAGGCTTTTGGCCTGGGATGGGCTTTGTTAAATGGATACGAAGGAATAGTTAATGTGGCGTTAATTCATGCTAATCGGCTTGCATTCGGCTGGACGGAGGGTTATCTTTGTATAGTGGCTGCACCAGGGCAAATGGTGAGCTAGGCTTCTTGTCATGAACGGCAGGGAGCGACGAGTGATTGAAATGTAAAATATAATCAAAAGAAACGATGATGAAAAGGTTAAAGATCTTATCAATCTCTTCGGTTGGGAATCGGAAAAGACCGTTCTCGTATCGGTCTCGTATCAATCCCGTATCAATCCCGTATTGATCCCGTATCGTTCTCCTATCGTTCTCCTATCGTTCTCCTATTGTTCTCGCTTCCAGAAGCGGAAACAATACGGAAACAATACGTAACGATACGTAAGCGATGCGGGTTTGATATGAGGTCGATAGGAGGAGCAAGGAAGGAACAAGGGAGAAACGTCCCCGTTGGCGTCAAATAACGTGTCGATAGATAGGTATATAAAAACATTCGCCACGATTCTTGCGTGTCATAGGTGAGCAAATGTTAAAAATCACCATGCGTCTTTATTATTATCCTTGAAAATTACCAAGACTGGGAATTTTATGTTACCTTTGCACAGTAAAAGCATTTCACCTAAATGAAGATAACTTTCAAAGATGAAGCGTTGTCCGAACTGTATGAAACTGGTAAAACGAAGGATCGCAAATACAAGCAATTGTGCAAAAATAAAAGACTCGTAGATGGTTATATTCGAGCAGTTGGAGTGATGTATAGAACGGCGACGACACAGGAGTTGCGTCAATACAGTTTCCTGCATTACGAGAAACTGGCTCATGATCCAAGAAGTTCGATCAGAATCGTCAATGGCATGGTTGAGCGCCTGTTGTTTACAGAAACGGATGACGGAATAGAAGTAGAATTAATAGAAATAGACAGTACCCATTATGGCAACAAAAAGTAACAGATTAGTTCCAGCAAGGGCTATCCATCCGGGAGAAGTCTTGCGCGAGGAGTTGCTGGAACGAGGTATTAAGCAAAAAGATTTTGCCCGAACCATTGGCGTCCAACCCACGCATCTCAATGAGTTTATTAAGGGCAAACGCAATCTTAATGAAGGCCTGGCTATCAAATTGGAAAAAGCACTTGGTATTTCTTACACAAACTGGATGAGTCTACACGCTGGCTATCTATATGATTGTAAGGCCATAGAAGAGAAAAAGAATGAAGAGCTGAAGGCCTTAGACTTTGAGAACGCATGTAGTGATATGTTTAACCTGAAGGCTTTGTACAAAAGGTTGGATATGTCATTGATGCCATGCGTGGACCGTGTAGCGCAACTCAAGGGCATGTTGTCTTTCGACTTGCTTTCTGCTGAACACCTACGGCTGCAAGTGGCTGGTTTGTACAAACACAGTGAGAAGGTGCAAATAGATGAAAAGAACATGCTGACATGGTTGATACTCAATAAAATCGAGATAGATAAAACTCCAGGGTTGCGGACCAAATACAATGAAGGGGATGCGAAGAAGGCTGCATGTGATCTTTCAGAATTGGCCAACCGAGGGTGTTTGTCTGTTGGTGCCATAAAAGAACTTCTTAATCGTTATGGTATCCAGTATATCCATGTCGAAAAAATAGATAAAACACCTATAGACGCTTTCTCGACCATAGTCAATGAGCATCCTGTTATCACCGTGACCTATCGCTATAATGATATGGATAAATTGGCCTTTGATATATTGCACGAGCTCTGTCATATCGACAGGCATTTTGGTAGCGACCAAACAGCTTTTATTTCTATTGATGGTTTATACTCCAATGACCCAAGAGAAAGAGAAGCAAATGAGTTTGCGCGCCAAATGTTGATCCCAGATAAGGTGTGGAATGAAATGATGAGCGTTGGTTGTAATAGCTTGTCGCCTTATAAGATAGCGAAGACGATAGCACAAGCCGCAGGGTCAAGGGGCATTAGTCCTTCAATAGCCGTGGCGCGATATAAACACGATACGAAATGGTATAATACATCATCATATAGGTCACCAAAGATTTTTTGAAATCAACTATTGAAATTATAATTTGTACGCTTCAATACATCTATGTAGTGGATTTTTTGTACTTTTGCATTCAGATAACAAAATACCAAGCATGAATATGGAAAAGAATTTCAAGCGCACTACGGTGACTGCGGCCCTGCCTTATGCCAATGGCGGCGTGCATATCGGCCATTTGGCAGGCGTCTATGTGCCGGCAGACACCTATGTCCGCTATCTCAGACTGAAGAAAAAGGACGTGGTCTTCATCGGTGGAAGTGATGAGCACGGCGTGCCCGTCACGATCCGTGCCCGCAAGGAGGGTATCACCGTCCAGGAGGTCGTCGATCGCTATCATAACCTGATCAAGGACTCGTTTGAGAAGTTCGGTATCTCGTTTGACATCTATAGTCGCACGACCAGCTCCATCCACAATAAGTTTGCCTCCGACTTCTTCCGCAAGCTCTATGACGACGGCAAGCTGGAGGAGATCACCGAGGAGCAGTATTGCGACGAGGTGACGGGCGAGTTTCTGACCGACCGCAACATCGTCGGCACCTGCCCCCGTTGTGGTGCCGAGGGCGCCTACGGCGACCAGTGTGAGAAGTGTGGCGCCACGCTCTCTCCTGAGGAACTCATCAACCCGACCAACAAGAACAACCCCGGTCACGGACTGGTGAAGCGACCCACAAAAAACTGGTATTTGCCGCTCAACCAATATCAGCAATGGCTGAAGGAGTGGATTCTCAATGGCCACAAGGAGTGGCGCTCCAACGTCTATGGACAGTGTAAGTCGTGGCTCGACATGGACCTGCAGCCCCGCGCCATGACACGCGACCTCGACTGGGGTATCCCCGTGCCCGTGGAGGGTGCCGAGGGCAAGGTGCTCTACGTATGGTTTGACGCCCCCATCGGCTATATCTCCAACACCAAGGAGCTTTGCGACGCCGACCCCGCGCGCTGGGGATCATGGGAGAAATGGTGGCAAGACCCGGAGACGCGCCTCGTCCACTTCATTGGCAAGGACAATATCGTCTTCCACTGTCTGATCTTCCCCACCATGCTCAAAGCCCACGGAGGCTATATCCTGCCCGACAACGTGCCCTCCAACGAGTTCCTCAACTTGGAGAACGACAAGATCTCCACGTCGCGCAACTGGGCCGTCTGGCTCCATGAGTATCTGGTCGATTTCCCGGGCAAGCAGGACGTGCTGCGCTATGTGCTCACGGCCAATGCCCCCGAGACGAAGGACAACAACTTCACGTGGAAGGACTTCCAGGAGCGCAACAACTCGGAGCTGGTGGCTATCTATGGCAACTTCGTCAACCGCGCCCTGCAGCTCACGAAGAAATACTGGAACGGCGTGGTGCCCACACCAGGCAACCTCCTCGATGTCGATCGCAAGGCCGTGGAGGAGTTTAAGGACGTGAAGGACAAGATGGAGCAGCTCCTCGACGGATTCCACTTCCGTGAGGCACAGAAGGAGGCCATGAACCTCGCGCGCATCGGCAACCGCTACATCACGGAGTGTGAGCCGTGGAAGGTGTGGAAGACGGATCCCGACCGTGTGAAGACGGTACTCTATATCTCGCTGCAGCTCGTTGCCAACCTCAGTATCGCCTTTGAGCCCTTCCTGCCGTTCTCCAGCAAGGACTTGCGCGCGATGCTCCGTCTCGACAGTTTCGACTGGAAGGACCTGGGCAGCACGGAACTGCTGAAGCCGGGTCATCAGCTGGCCGATCCGCATCTGCTCTTCGAGAAGATCGAGGACGAGGTCATCCAGAAGCAGCTCGACAAGCTCGCTGCCACGAAGAAGGCCAACGAGGCCGAGAAGGCTGCTGCCGACTACAAGGCGGCACCGATCAAGCCGAACGTCGATTTCAGCGAGTGGGAGAAGCTCGACATCCGTGTGGGTCACGTCAAAGACTGCCACCCGGTGAAGAAGAGCAACAAGCTCCTGCAGTTTACCATCGACGACGGATCGGGCACGGACCGCACCATCCTCTCGGGTATCGCCAAGTACTATAAGCCCGAGGAGCTGATCGGCAAGGACGTGCTCTTCATCGCCAACCTTGCTCCCCGCAAAATGATGGGCATCGAGAGTTGTGGCATGATCCTCTCTGCCCTCGACTTCGATGGAAGCCTCGCCGTCACCTCCCTCCTGCGTGGGGTGAAGCCTGGCAGCCAGGTGGGATAAGATAATAGCAAACCATCTATCGCCCCATACGACAAAGGCCATCGTAACAGACCTTTGTGGTATGGGGCGTTTGTTGGTTAGCCCGGAACCGAGAAATAGGGCGGCGCTGTGTCAATACTGTCTGCAGATTAAGGAAAACAATCAAAGCAAGAAATAAGATTGTTTTCGGTAAGGTGAACCCTAAATATGGAATGGACTTCTTTTTTATGGGCTCGGATAAAAAAAAGCTTGCAAATTTTGTGAATATTCGCTTAAATTATTAACTTTGCAGCCGAGGACAATCTATATACATTCAACTAAGATTCAGAAAACAGTATCTAAAGGAATTGTATGTTGATGACAAAGCTCATGACAAGCGGCATCGTTGTCAACCTTCATAGTCAAGATTCATCGCAAGATCATAGAATTGATGGTGAGTCAAGAAGGGGTTCTAGGACTAGCAAAATAATGACTGCTGTATTATGAGTATTTTCGTGGTAACAAAGATGGTCTTTTGTCGATAAGAGTAAATGACCAATATAAACAGATCTTGAGGAGTTTGTCAAAGATAAGAATATAACTTCTTCTGCGATATAACCCCGTAAAGTTATTAATATAAATCAAAACAAGGAGGAAAAAATGGTAAAAAACAAGGGAGCAATAGCCAATGAACTTAAGCCGTTTGAGCCAACGCACCCAGGTGAAGTCCTAAAGGACGAGATAGATTGTCGTGGGATATCCCAAAGGCAACTAGCTCACGAAATCGGCGTGTCCAGTTCTTTACTTAACGAAGTGCTGAACGGCGAAAGAGCCTTGAACACGCAATTGGCTCTTCTGTTGTCCGCAGCACTCGATATAGATGCGGAACCCCTGCTAAGATTGCAAGCCAAATATGACATGCTGACCGCCCATAAAACACCATCGTTCATCCAACGTCTTAATATTTATTCGTCTTAAAATTATGAAAAAAATCAATTACTTTCTGGTCTTCTTGTTTGTGATTATCGCATCGCTGAAGGCCAACGCCTTCAACATTACTGTTAATGTTGATGATGCGTCTAGAGTTACAGTGTATTTGGGCTCGTCCAAGCTGGCATTGTCGAATGGAGACAATGCGTTCGATGTGAAGACCGGCGACCGTCTCTACTTCTCCGCTAACACAGGCTATGTGTTGAAGTCGGTGATGAACGGTAGCACGGCCGAAACCATCAGCTCGCTGACGAGCTGCATAATCGGTCTCGACGAGGCCACCCATACAGACGCAAAATGGGTAGTGACAACCAGTCCGCTCGATGACGTGCGTACGGCAACGTGCAAGGTAATAGTGGACGATGCCTCCAAAGTGACCCTCGGACTGTCGGGAACATATACTACGGTTGCCCTCGTGACAGGTGAAAACAATGTGAAATTCGTTCCTGATGTGGAATCTCCGTTTGCTATTTCTGCCAAGGAGTCTTCCGCAACTCTCTACAGTGTGAAGAAGAACTCCGAGCCTGTCTCGCCGTCGTATGGCACCTATAGAGTAGATGTGGCAGACGGCGACATCATCGAGATCCAGGCTAGCTTCCCGGATGAGGACTACAGCGTGAAGTTCAATCTCAGCGAGAAGGCAGCGGGCTTTATAACCAAAGTCCAGGTGAACGGCACAGAAGTGGAAAACTACATGGACGACATCTTCACGGTGAAGGCTGGTTCGCAGGTTGACGTGGAGGGCAATACAAACGATTACACGCTTGAATCCTTCAAGGTGAATGGTAGCAGCGTGGATTTCTACGGTAGCTACAGCTTCATGGTAACAGGGCCTACCACGGTGGACATCGTGGCACGCAAGTTAGGCAATCTCAGTGCGATATTGGACATCGACGACGCATCTCATGTGGAAGTATATAAAGGCTATTCCTATTACGGTAACAACGTAGAGGTGGTAACGGGTAAAAACACCATCGAGGTGCCCGAGTCTGCACCGATCATCGCCGTAAAGGCAAAGGATGGTTATGCACTCGTGAGCGTGAGCGACGGAACGACAGACTACGTGGACCGGGACGGCAACAGCGAGGTGAACGTGAAAGTGACAGACGGCATGATGGTGACAGTGAAAACCACAGAACTAGTTCGCGACAAGACTGTGATGTTCTATGTTGACGATGCTGAAAGGCCATCGAAAATCTTCCTAAAGCGTAAGGACTATACCATGATAGACCTGGCTACGGGCTATACTTCGGTGGCGTACTATGCTGGCGACCTTCCGCTGACTGCTGCTTTTTATGGCGTGACAAGCATGTGCCTCTACAAGAACGACGAACTCGTTTCGCCCGATTATGATGGCTCAACCACCTATACATTGACCCCAGAGGACATGGACGTGTTGAAGGTGTTCTTCACCAAAACACCTTCAAATGTGATGACAAATATCAAGGTGACAGGCAATGCCGAGGAACTGGTTGTACTGAAAGACAGAATCGTACCTGTAACGGATTTCTCACAGTCGATCATGGCACTCGAAGACACAGAAATCTCGTTTAGAGCGAGCGGTGCATCAAAGATCAAATCGCTCAAATACGGTATGAATGCCGTTGAACCACAGGAGGACGGTACATACCGTGTGGTGCTCACAGTTGATAGCGACATCAATGTGGAAGTGGGCGTAGCCTCGGGCATCGAGAACGTGATGCCTTCAGACGAGGAGGCAAATAACGTTTATACGATGGACGGTATTTTGGTAATGAAGAATGCCTCGCGCAGTCAGATTGACGGATTGGCAAAGGGCATGTATATCATCAATGGCAAGAAATTGATACGTTGAAAAGAATATGAAAAGACAGATTTTTTTTGCGGGACTAGCATTGTGCTCCCTCGCCTTGGGCGCACATGCCATATCCCCTGACGATGCGCAGGTGTGTGTCGTCATGAAGGACTGGAGTACGAAGAACTACAAGATCAGTGATCTGAAGAGGATCGTATTCCATGAGTCAGAATTAGGCATCATCGACCGTAGTGACAATGAGACCAAGTCGGCATATTCCGATGTGCGGAAGCTCTGGTTCATCGCAGACCCAACTGGAGTTAAGAGCGCCACGGCGAAGCACCTCACTGTGGCATACAGAGACGGGGTCATCTATGTGGACGGTTGGACGGAAGGTAAAACCGACGTGATTTTTTATGATCTAAGTGGAAATATGCATGGCAGGATCAGCGCATGGAACGGCGAACAGATAAACGTCAGCCACCTGCCCAAAGGCATGTATATTCTGAAAATCAAGGGTTATTCAATGAAATTCATCGTAAAATAAAAACAAGGGAAAGAAATGAAAATACGTTATTATATTATTGCGTTTATCGCATTGTTCATGTGCAACACGGCAGTTTTTGCGCAGGAGCGCAATCCGAACAGAATGGTCTTCCACAAGGGCGATAAGATTCTGAAGACCTATTCAGTGGGCGAGCTTGACGACATCACCTTCGACTATGTGGAGAACAAGGAAGTGGAAATATCTATATTGAATGTGGGTAACAATGGCTGCAAGGTGAAGTTTACTATGCCGGACAACTGCACGTCATATCTTGTTGGAGCGATACCGGCCGATTCCAATGAGGACCTTGTGGAATATATCCAAAAAAATGCTTCGGGGAACTTTACGGAGAGCACAGAATTTGAGTTCAACAACCTGAAGTCGGGAATTGATTATTATATTATGGCGTTGCCATTCGATAAGTATGGATTGTCCACTGTGCTTTCAAAGCAGATGGTGAAGACCAGTTCGCTTGAATACAAGAATGAAACGTCGAATTTCTTCGATGTGGATTATTGGGGAGACTATGCCTCTCTTGGCTATCAGAACTTCGTAATCCGTCTGGGTGATTGTCCGCACGATGGCATCAACCCGAGAGGTAACGGCAAGATCTATAGCTTCAGCATACACTGCAAAACAGCCGACGGCACAACCGAACCGATGCCTCTGCCTGGTACCTATACATATTATATTGATGGAAATCCCACTGACATGACAATGGATGGCCAGTGTGAGTTGGATAAGTATTCCAACTACCAGTCAGAGACCAACTATACAGGTGAGGGCATGAAGTTCAACCAGGCTACTCTTACGATAGAGAAGAATGCAGACGGTACTTACAAGGTGATAGCTAAGATACAATTGCAGAACAACGAGTGTGTAGCCGTAACATATACCGGAGTTTGCAGCGTATATAGGGACAAAACATTCAAGGGTTATACCGGACCAAACCTTGACAGAGATCTCGAGTTCACTTGCGATTATGCCTCTCCATACGACCTTGACGGTGTCTGTTTCGAAATAATGGATGGCGGCAATCCTTATGCAGAGGGAGCTTCATGGTACAAGCGCAACCGCATCATGATTTTCATGGAGGATGATGGTCATGGCAAACCGCGCGTGGGTACATTCCCTGTGACAGAAGATGGCGCAAACGGCACTGTGGCTAAGGGCTACTATAAGATTATGGGTGCTGGAGTATATGGCCAGGTAGGTACATGTTATCAGTATTTGGACAATCCAGCTGTTATGGCAACATTTGGCTTCGTGTCGAGCGGTTCTATCACGATCAGCAAGGATGAGGCGACAGGAGATTATACAATCTCTACAGACTTCGTTACAGACAAGGGCAAGTCTATCAAGGCCACATACACTGGTCCGTTCATCAGCAATGGAAAGGCTGCACCACGCAAGCAGCGTGAGGCTCGTATCAGTCCACTCAACAAATAGAACCCCGTTGGGACACAGACAATACCGACCGACAGTTTATAGTTGGAACGTATTAATAGCGATATGGTAATTAGAATCTCATCCTGTGGTCAAGGGTGAGATTCTTTTGTTAGTATGCTCGGCACGAGTATTGTCTAACGGGTGCAAGTCCCAAGTAAGCCCTAATAGCGGAAATTACATAGCCAAAGGCAAGGGTGTCCATCGTGAGTTGGAATCTGAAAGAAACCGGCGGCAAACATCTGACCTAACGGACAGAAACTTCATATAAGGCATATGACCGAGGGTAAGACTGCAATATAAGCCAAAGCCCGATAGCTATTCGGAACGGTCGGTGGAGTTTCCTTGAGCTTGCGAAAAAATGAAGTGGGTATAAGATGGAAAGACAATGCCCTTATCCGAGGAGGTCTCACGGACGCTTCAAATAGTTGTTTTTACGAATGAAGTGGAGTAAAGCTTGCCGTGAGAAGTCAGCAGACGCCATAGTGGTGCAATAGTCGATAACGTGACTGAACCTAACAATTAAATGATAGTAATAGAAACATTCTACCTCCCACTCGATTGCAAGATATCAGAAAATAAACACTCTGTTTTATGACTGCCATCTACCTCCAACTCAATTAGAAAGGAGGAAAAGTCATGGTGAAAAATCAAGGAGGTAGTGCGGCTGCTACTCCCCGCCGATGGTGAGCGTCTGGTTGCAATAGTCCGTGACGGCCATTCTGTGGGTGACGAAGATGATGGTCTTGTCCGAGTCTTTGAGGACGTTGGCCAGGAGCTGTCGCTCCGTTTCGGGGTCGAGGGCCGAGGTAGCCTCGTCGAAGAGCATGATGCTACGGTTGCGGAGCAAGGCACGGGCGATGGCGATGCGCTGCGCCTGTCCTTCGCTTAGTCCGCCACCCTGTTCGGTGCACGCCGTGTTGAGGCCGTCGGGCAGGTCGAAGACGAAGTCGGCACAAGCCTTGCGTAGCGCCTCCACCATCTCCTCGTCCGTGGCATTGAGTTTGCCCAGGCGCAGGTTGTCGCGTATGGATCCGCTCAGCAGCGTGTTGCCCTGTGGTACGTAGGCCAGGTTGCAGCGTGTGCGGGGCGAGAGTTGGCGCACGCGCTTGTCGTCATAAAGGTCTATACGCCCGTCCTTGGGCGAGAGCAGGGCGAGCAGCAGGCGGACGAGCGTCGTCTTGCCCGCTCCCGTTGGACCGAGGATGGCCGTGCAAGATCCCGGTCGGAAGTCGAAGGACAGGTGGTCGATGACATTCTCCGTGCCGTCGTCGTAGCAATAGGTTGCCTCCCGGAGGCGGATGCCACAGGGGGAATCCATCCACAGAGGAGCTCCCTGCTCCTCCGTTGGGTCCTCCTCCAGTTCCATCAGTCGCTCTGCTGCCGTCATCACTCCCACGAAAGCCGGGACGAGACGCGTCAGCTGGCGAGCAGGCGACTGGATGCGCGCCACCAGTTGTAGGAAAGCCGTCATGCCACCAAAGGTCAGCGACCCCGCCGACATGCGTATCGCAGCCCAGGCGAAGGCCACCAGGTAGCAGAGCGAGAAGCCTAAGTTGAGGATGAGATTGGAGAGGACGGAGAACTTCGTGCGGCGCACGACATTCTGCCGCAGTTTGCGCTGCTCGTCCTCCAGTCTATCGACCGCATGGTCGGTGTCTTCAAGCGTCTTGATGAGCGTCTGGTGCTGGATAGTCTCCTGCAGGACGCTCTGGACGACGGAATCGCTCTTGCGCACCTCGCGTGTCAGTCGGCGCATCTGCCGCATGTAGATTTTGCTGAAGAGAGCGAAGAGCGGAATGGCCAGGACGATGATAATTGCCAGGCGCCAGTCCATCTGCAGCAGGTAGAAGAACGCACCACAGAAGAGCAGCACCTTGCTGAGCGTGTCGGGGATGGTCTCGGTGAGAAATGAGACCACTTGCGTCACGTCCGTCTCCAGGCGGTTGAGCACGTCGCCAGAATGGCGTCGCGCCTTGCCGCGCCAGGTGGAACGCAGGATGCGGTCGAGCATCTGCTGCTGCATGCGGTTCTGCGCGCGAATGCCCAGCAGGTTGCGCACCCAGACCGAGGCGATGCTCAGCGCAAACCCCATCAGGACGAAGGACGCCATCACGGCCACCGAAGCGAGGATGCTGCCCTCTGCGGCATGAGAGGCCACGTCGATGGCGTGCTGAATGGCCCAAACCGACCCGAGCGATACCGCTACGTCGCCCAGTCCGATGAGGGCGTTGAAGAGCGCCTGGCGACGGTTGCCACGCCAGGCATGCCAAAGCCACCGAGCGATCATCGTCGCCGGATACTGACGGTTGGCCTCTTGCAGCTTGCCGCCGGAGAGTCGGTCGAGAACTCTCGCTATTTTCCCCGTTATACTCATGGTGCTATCGGATATGTGATTTTTGCGCCCCCTGCTTTATTGTCTTGGGTCAGCCCCCCACATTAGTTTTTCGCGTAGGGTACTGAAGTAGGTGATATCTCCCCGCACGACCATCTTCGCCTCGTAGGGCGCGCGGCGGATGGTCATCACCGTCCCCTCGTGGAGTTTGGTCGCCTCGCCATCGATGGCGATCATGAAGTTGTGGCTCCGGCTCTTCACCTCCAGGCGTATCTCGCTGGTGTCGGGGAGCACGATGGGGCGTGTGCTCATGCTGTGGGGAGCCACTGGCGTGAGTGTCAGTACCTTCGACTGTGGCACGACGATCGGTCCGCCATTGCTCAGCGAGTAGGCCGTGGAACCCGTCGGCGTGCTCACGACGAGGCCGTCGGCCTGGTAGGTGTTGAGGTACTGTCCGTCCACGGTGGCGCGGACCGTGATCATCGCGGCAAAATCGCGCTTGAAGAGCGAGATGTCGTTGAGCGCATAGGGATAGATGCCGAGCGGCTCCCCCTTCGTCTCGATGCCGATGACCGACCGCGAGTCGATGCGATAGCGCCCCTGGTAGATGTCCTCCACGGCCGTGGCAAACTCCTCGGGCAGCACGCTGGCCAGGAAGCCAAGCCGCCCCATGTTGATGCCGAGCATCGGGATCTGCTTCTCGCCGACACGACACGCCGCCTTGAGCACCGTGCCGTCACCACCCAGGGAGAGGGCGAAGTCGGCCTCGAAGTCACGCCCATCGATCAGCTCGTCGATATCCAGCCGGTAGCGGAGGATCTTCGAGAGTTGCCGGGCGAACTGCCGCTCCATCAATATCGTGGCCCCATGCTGGCGCAGGACGCTCAGTATCGAACCGATGCGGGCGGTGTCGCGCGCCTTGTAAGTGTTGCCAAAAATGGCAAAACGTAGCCTTTGCTCCGTCATAATTGGTCGATTAATCATTCTTTTCGCTGCTTTTATACGCCGTTTCAAAAGGTTTTCGTATATTTGCAGTTGGAAATTTTCCGCAAAAATAATTATTTTAAACGAGAAACAAGACTTTAAAGCAGAATATTATGGCAAAAGTGTATGAATTTCTGGCCGACGGCTTTGAGGAGATCGAGGCGCTGGCGCCTGTTGATGTCCTTCGCAGGGGTGGTGTGGAGACTGTGATGGTGAGCATCATGGGCCGTCGCGAGGTCGTTTCCGCCCATGGTGTGACGGTCGTCGCTGACCTGATGATCGAAGAGGCTGGCGACTTCTCGGATGCTGACATGCTCCTGCTCCCTGGCGGAATGCCCGGCAGCACGAACCTGCGTGACCACCAAGGGGTGATAGCGGCCCTTCAGCGTCAAGCACAGGCCGGGAAGCGCGTCGGAGCCATCTGTGCCGCTCCCCTTGTCCTGGCCCATGCTGGCCTGTTGCATGGTCGTCGTGCCACGATCTATCCGGGTATGGACAATCATCTCGGCGACGCTATCTACGAGGAGAAGTTGGTCGTGGAGGACGGATTGATCACCACGGCTGAGGGACCTGCCGCCGTGCTGCCCTATAGCTATCGTCTCGTCTCCTACTTCCGTGGCGATGAGGCTGCGCAGAGCATTGCCAAGGGAATGGTGTATGACCGTTTGCTTCGCGAGGGATGAAGCGCTATGTCGTGATCGTGGCTGGTGGAAAGGGCATGCGTATGGGGACGGACGTGCCCAAGCAGTTTCTGCCCATCGGCGGACGCCCCGTCCTCATGCGGACGCTGGAGCGTTTTCATGAGTTTGACCCTGAGATGCATCTTGTTGTCGTCCTCCCTGCCGATCAGCAGGACTACTGGCGGGCGCTGTGCGAACGCTATCATTTTGACTTGCCCCATGCCTTGGCCACGGGGGGTGCCACCCGTTTCGACTCTTCGCGCCATGGACTGGCTCTGATCCCCGACGACGAGGCCGCCCTGGTAGCCGTCCATGATGGCGCGCGCCCCTTTGTCTCTACCGAGACGATCGGCCGCTGCTTTGCCAAGGCAGAGGAGGTGGGAGGTGCCGTCCCCGTCCTTCCCGTCACGGACACGCTCCGTCGCAGAACAGAAGGGGAGGGCAGCGAAACCGTAGATCGGAGTCGCTACTATCGCGTGCAGACCCCGCAGGTCTTCGACGTGCGCCTCCTGAAGGAAGCCTATGCCCAACCCTACCGTCCGGAATATACCGACGACGCCAGCGTCTATGAGTATTCGGGCGCGCATCGGGTGGCCCTCGTCGAAGGCAATGTCGAGAACATCAAGCTCACCACGCCCTTCGACCTGCTGGTGGGCGAGGCTTTGGCCCATGAGTCGTCGGCTGAGTAGCCATGCCGCATGGGATAACCTATTAAGATAAAAGAAACAATGAATCTACTCGAACAAGACATCATGTACCTCCCCGGGGTTGGGCCGCGTCGCAAGGACCTGCTCAACAACGAACTGGGTGTGGCTACCTATGGTGACTTGCTGGAGTATTTTCCTTATAAGTATGTCGATCGGACGAAGATCTATCGCATCTCCGAACTCACGGGCGACATGCCCTTCGTCCAGATCAAAGGCCATATCCTTAGTTTTGAGAGCCACGAACTGTCGCCGAGGAAGAAACGGCTCGTGGCCCATTTCACGGACGGGACGACCATCTGCGACTTGGTGTGGTTCAACGGGGTGTCGTATGCTGCCAAGACCTATCTGATAGGAAAGGAGTATGTCGTCTTTGGCAAACCGGGGATCTATAACGGGCGCATCCAGTTTACGCATCCCGACCTCGACGATGCTTCGCAGTTGCAACTCAACGATATGGGGATGCAGCCCTACTATGTCACTACCGAACGCATGAAGAAGGCAGGGGTGACGAGCCGGAGCGTGGAGAAACTCACCAAGACCCTGATCGGAAAGTTGTCCCAACCGCTACCCGAGACGCTGCCACCCTATATCACGGGACCGCTGCACCTCATCTCCCGCGATGAGGCCCTGCGCAAGATCCACTATCCCAAGACCGTGGAGGACACCCAGCGGGCACGCCTCCGACTGAAGTTTGAGGAACTCTTCTACGTCCAGCTCAATATCCTCCGCTATGCTTCCGACCACCGCCGCAAGTATCGGGGCTATGTCTTCGGAAAGATTGGCGACCGCTTCAATGGTTTCTATGCCCACCACCTGCCCTTTGCGCTGACCAATGCGCAGAAGCGGGTGATGCACGAGATACGCGAGGACGTGCGGTCGGGACGCCAGATGAACCGACTCCTGCAGGGAGATGTGGGGTCGGGCAAGACGCTGGTGGCGCTCATGGCCATGCTGATAGCCTTGGACAACGGATTCCAGGCCTGCATCATGGCGCCGACGGAGATCCTGGCCGAGCAGCATCTGCAGACCATCCAGGCGTTTCTGCAGGGGATGGAGGTGCGCTGTGAGCTACTGACGGGCATCGTCAAGGGAAAGCAGCGCAAGGCCGTACTGGAGGGTCTGGCCGATGGGAGTGTGGATATCCTCGTGGGTACGCATGCCGTCATCGAGGAGACGGTGCAGTTTTGTCGCCTGGGCCTTGCCGTCGTTGACGAGCAGCATCGCTTTGGTGTGGCGCAGCGGGCGAAGTTGTGGGCGAAGAGTAGCAATCCGCCTCATATCCTCGTGATGACGGCCACGCCGATACCGCGCACACTGGCCATGACGATCTATGGAGACCTCGACGTGAGCGTCATCGACGAGCTGCCGCCGGGACGCAAGCCCATCGTTACCCTACATAAATATGACAACCAGCTCACCTCGCTCTACCAAGGGATCCGCAAGCAGATCCAGCAGGGACGCCAGGCCTATATCGTCTTCCCCGTCATCAAGGAGAGCGAGAAGAAGGACCTGAAAGACTTGGAGAGTGGTTTCGAGGCGCTGAAGGAGGTGTTTCCCGACCTTCGGCTGAGTAGGGTGCACGGCAAAATGAAGTCGAAGGAAAAAGAGGAGGAGATGCGGCGCTTCGTTAGTGGCGAGACGCAGATTCTGGTAGCCACTACCGTGATAGAGGTGGGGGTCAACGTGCCCAACGCTTCGGTGATGGTGATCCTCGACGCCCAACGCTTCGGTCTCTCCCAGCTCCATCAGCTCCGCGGGCGCGTGGGACGAGGCGCAAAGCAAAGTTTTTGCATCTTGGTGACGAAGTATGAGCTCTCGCGAGAGACGCGGAAGCGCATCGACATCATGTGTGAGACCAACGATGGGTTTGAGATAGCGGAGGCCGACCTCAAACTGCGTGGCCCGGGCGACCTGGAGGGAACGCAGCAGAGTGGCATGGCCTTCGACCTCAAGATAGCTGATATTGCGCGGGATGGGCAACTGGTGCAGATGGCGCGGGAGCAGGCGCAAAAGATCATTGATGCCGACCCCACCTGTGACCGGCCAGAATATGCCATGTTGTGGGGAAGGCTGCGGGCGCTGAGGAAGACCAACGTCAACTGGGCGGCTATTTCGTGACCCCTTTTCAAGGGGACTGGGGGTGGAAAAAGAATGGATTTTAGAATATTAAAAACTGTTCATGACCTACTTTTGACTGTTAAAAACTTCATAAAATCGGTTTCCGCCGTAACCTTTTTGAAATCTTTTTGTTACCTTTGCAATCGTGCTTTTGAGTTTTAGAGAAGGCATTTCTCGCCTTCCCTTGTCTTTTTGGAATAGAACTTCGTCTTTTCCTTGCACAATCATTACAGAATAATGACAAAAATAGAAAATGGGTTTTAGAAAGATAGTACGGACATTCGCAATAGCAACAGTCATGGCATTCTCCTGCCATAACGCATCGGCTCAAGACCTGCTTGCTCGTCAAGCACCCGTCGATCGCCGTGCGGCAAGTGTTGACACAATGGTTTTCAACCGTTTGAGAATGAAAGAGAATGCACAGATGCCAGCAAGCGACTTGTACGACACGTGGAGCAACTCCCGCGTACACGTCTCTGGTGTCCTCCCCGATGAATACCGTATCGATCTCCGAGGCTTCCACATGCCGACGCCCAGTCGTGTCGTCACTAGTAATTTTGGTCGCCGTTGGGGTCGCGCTCACCAAGGTCTTGATATCAAAGTCTATATCGGCGACACCATCCGTGCCGCATGGTCGGGCAAGGTGCGCGTTGTGAAGTATGACGCCCGCGGCTATGGCAAATATGTCGTGATCCGTCACCCGAATGGTCTGGAGACCTACTACGGCCACATGTCGAAGCAGCTCGTCAGCGCCAACGAATATGTCAAGGCTGGTCAGCCTATCGGCCTGGGTGGCAACACAGGACGTTCCACGGGTTCTCACCTCCACTTTGAGACCCGCCTTTGCGGACACGCCTTGAATCCCGCGCTTTTCTTCGACTTCCCCAACCAGGATATCACGGGCGACTTCTACGCCTATCATAAGAGCAATGCCGCCAGCGAGTCGGCTCGCGCTACTGCACTCCGTGGTACGGCCTCCAGCCGTGGCTATAGCCGCGAGAACATCCAGGGAGATGGCAAGGGCGCCAGCTACAACAGCCGCCGTGGGGTAGAGGCAGAGCGCCAGCCTGCCCATGAGACCTCCTTCAGGGAGACGCGCCAGGCCCGTCCTGCCGCTACGGGAGAGATCCAGTATCACAAGGTACAGCGTGGCGAGACGCTTCAGTCGATTGCCACGGCTTGCGGAACGAGCGTTGAGCTGCTCTGTAAACTCAACGGCATCGGTCCCTATACCCGCGTAAGCCCGGGCGACCTGCTGAAGTATCAGGCCAACTGATACGTCCCTGATCTCACCATAATCTAATCTCTAATAGAATCTTCCTTGCGGGCCTGCTGACAAAAGGCCGCTTTTGATAGCCCTGCAAGTTTCACGAATAGCACATCCCCTTCTCTTTGATATCTGTAAAGAGAGGGGGATGTGTCTTTTTTTACGGTTCGTCCGAAATGAAATGGTGATTTGTTGGTGTTGTTTTCAATAGGACCGGCTGAATTGGGAAAACAACCAAAACGTCCAATACAACATATTACAACGCTACCCTTGCGCGTACCTTTCTATTATATGTTTTTCCTTTATGACTATTCTTCGGTTTTGCCCTCGGTCTTATCCTCGGTCTTATCCTCGGTCTTGTCTGCGACCTTGTCCTCGGCCTTTTCTACCGCCTTGTCCTCGCTTTTGCTCTCGGCTTCAACCTCCACTTTTTCTTCGATATTTTCCTCTATCTTCTCTTCGATATTTTCCTCTACATTTTCTTCTGCCGTGGCCTTTGGGCGGTTGAGGCGCATGCGGATCATCTCTTGGGTGGCAGAGATCTGGTTGGTGGCATGGCGGTATGCGCTCCGGATCTGGTAGTTATAGACCAGGCAGGTGGTGAGCATATAGAAGACCACTTGTGCCCACAGGGCGTTATACTCCACCTGGATGTCCTGGATGGTTGCCCCCATCGCGTTCATGCGGACGAAGCCGCGTATGCCGAAGGTGGAGGGGATGAGCCAGCCGATCGTCTGCCATGCGCCAGGAATGCCCTCCTTGGGCCAGCTGACGCCACTGAGGAAGAGGAAGGGAACGGAGGTGAAGACCACCAGTAGCATGATGTTCTCCCTGTAGCGGACCACACACGAGATGGTCATGCCAAAGAAGATCGTGGCGAGCAGGAAGGGGACGATGAACGCCAGGTAGTCGGAGAAATGGAGCAACTGCGTGAGGTGGAACATCCTGGGCACGCCCAGCAGGACGTAGCAGGCGAGCACCATGTAGATCATGAAGTAGCACATCGACTTGCCACAGACGATACGGAAGATGCCGTTGTAGTGGCGGCTGACGGGCACGAGGTCGCGGTAGCGGTTGTTCTCTCGTGCCGTACCGGCAGAGAGCCCGATGCCCAGCAGGAGTGTCTGCTGGAGGATCAGAACGAGCACGCCCGGCAATAGGAAGTTGCCATAGCCCCCTGTGGGGTTGAAGATCTGTACCGCATCGCAGACCAAGGGCTCGGTATTGATCTCCTCGTCACGTTCCGTGGTGCTCATCGACTTGGGCTTCTGTATCTCGCTATTGATCTCTGTCGCCACGGTCTGGGCAGTTTGATAGATGGCCTTGTAGGTCAGCATCATGCTCATGTCGCAATAGACACTCAGGTGTGACTGTTCGCCACGCCCTATCTTTTGTTCGAAGTCGGAGGGGATGTAGAGCACGCCATTGGCAGCCTCCTTGCCAATAAGGTCATGTGCTTCCTGCAGGTTGTTGCAGTAGTAGGCCACGCGCACGTCGGGTGAGGCATCGACCCGTCGGAGCAGTTCGCGGGAGAGCTGTGAGTGGGAGTTGTCCACGACGGCTACGGGCACATCGTGTACCCTTTCGTTGTTGTAGATCCACGAGTAGAGGATCGGATAGCCCAAGGGGACGAGGATGAAGAAGATGAGGACGCCTTCGTCCTTGAAGGTGTTCTTCATCTCCAGCCACCAGATATAACAGGTGTCATGGATGGATTCGGACATCGCATGGAGGATTCCTTTGATTCTTTTCATGCCTTTAGGGTATGTAAACGTATTCGAGCATGGCCTTCTTCGTGCGGTACATCGTCAGCAACGGGAGCATGGCGAACAGCACCAGGGCCGCTATGTGGACGTAGCCGTCGGCGAGCGGGAAACCCTTGAAGATGTTGAGCTGGTAGATCATCCAGTAGTGGCGAAGCGGGAAAAGGTAGGAGAGGCCCTGTATGATGGGGTCCATGGCGGCGACGGGGAAGGTGGCGCCGCAGACGCTTACCCCGAGCACGCCCCAGAGCGAACTGATACTCATCGACATGCGCAGGGAGGGCATTAGTCCGAAGATGAAGATGCCGAAGCCTTCGCTCGCCAACACCATCAGGAGCGTGAGCAGCAGGATGGAGGACAGGCCGCCAGGGTGGGGGAAGTCGAGATGGCCGAAGATATAGATCATATAGCCGAGGAAGACCGTGGTGAAGATCAGAAACTGTGGGAGAAACTTTCCCGCCACGGCCACGACGATATTATAACCCGAGAGGCGCATCCAGTCACGCCCCCGCCCGAACTTCAATTCCGTACCGATGGAATAGACGGTAATGAGGAATATGAAGATGCCGAAGATACCCGGCACCATGATGCTGGAGAGGTAGATGTTGTAGTTGGACCACGGATTGCCGGTCATGTGGAGGTCGATGGTGATGGGCTGCAGAAAACTCATGATCTCCTCGCCCGACTTGCCCAGCATCTGGAGTTTCGCCTGGCCTACCGAGGCAGCCCCGAGGGCCGTGATCGTCTTGAGGTCGCGAAAGACCAGGTTGCCGGGGAGCATTATGGCCGCACTATAATAGAACGAGACGTGCGGCTGCTTGGAGGCCAGCAAGTCGGCTGTTAGGCCGTCGGGAAAGAGGATGAAACCATAGATCTCGCCCCGTTGGATGGCCTTGCGCGCGTCCGCGACGCTGGGGTAGTAGTCCTTGACCTGGGTCGTCTGGAAACTGTTGAGGCGGCGCACCATGGCCCTTGTCACCTCCGACCGGTCTTGGTCCACGACACCCACGGGCAACTTTGCAGGTTGCCCCTCGTCGAGGATGGAGGTGAAAAAAAACGTCACCACGATAGGGAACACCACCATGCAGAACAGGTAGATCGGATTGCGGGCTATCTGTCCGCATTCCCGTGCCGCTACGCGCAGCGTCCGCATCAGTATCTCGCCCAGTTTCATGCTTGTTTGCGATATGGAGTAATGGTCGTTATGCTTCTATATTCTGTTATGTGTCGAGGAAGGATCCTGTGTCGAGGAAGAGTCCTATGCCGGATGCCTTCGGGATGCCTATGGGAAGGCTATCGCTTGAGGATGATGGACATGCCCGGACGCAGACCGTCGATCTTCGTCTCGGGGCGCGCCTTCACCTCGAAGGTCTTCAAGTCATACTGTCCCGTGGTCTTGGTGGCCTTCCATACGGCATAGGACCCCTGGTCCTTGATGGCATAGACCCGCATCTTGATCTGCTTGTCGAAGGCAGGGACGTAGGCAGAGAATGTGTCGCCGACCTTGAGACCTTTCAGCTGGTCTTCGCGCACGTTGAAGGTGCCCCACATGTCGTCCATCATCTCGACGCTCATGATCGGACTGCCCAGGCCGACCAGTTCGCCCACCTTCGGATAGATGGTCGATACCTCGCCATCGTGGGTGGCAATCTGTACCGTCTCGCGCAGCACGGACTTCACGACCTTCACAGCCTCCTTGGCAGCCTGCGCCTGTTGGCGTGCCGCCCGTTTCGACTCGTCGCGCGCGCCCTCCTTGGCCAGTTCCCATTGTGCCTTGGTGGCGACACATTGTGCCTCGGCCACCTGCAAGGCCGCCTGTGCCTCGTCGCGCTTCTGGGCCGATACCACGCCCTCGTTGTAGAGCCTGTTCAGACGGCCATAGGTCTTCTCGGCCACATCCTTGGCCGCCACGGCCTGCTGGTAGATCTGGTAGGCGCTCTCCACGGTCTGGCTACGGGTGGGCGCGGAGGTGAGGTCGCTCAGGGCCGTCGTGGCATTGGCCGTGGCCTGCGCCACCTTCTCCTGGGCGTCGATCTCGGGTATCTCGAGGATGGCGAGTGTGTCGCCCTTCTTGACATGGTCGCCCTCCTTCACTTTCAGATCGACGATGCGGCCCGGCAACTTGCAGGCCACGCGGTATTCGCTGACCTCTATCGATCCCTGGATGACCTCGGGGTCTTCTTTGAAAAGGAAGTAGCCCACGAGGCCCACGATGATGACGACGGTCGTGAAGCCCAGGATAGCGAGCAGGATGTTGTTATGCTGTGATTTTGCTGACATGATAGTATATATGAGCTGTTAAAATGATTATTTGCCGATTGTTCCCATCGCCTTGTGGAGCGAGGTCTGTGCCAGTCGCACGTCGATCTCCGCGTCCAGATGCTGTGTCTGTGCCATAAGCCATGCCGTCTGTGCGCGTTGCACGTCCGTGACGGTCATCACCCCCTCCTTGAATCCCAGGTTGGCACAACGCAGGTTCTCCTCCGCGGCTGCGAGGTTCTTGCGCGACTTCTCCAGTTTGAGCGTTGCCTCCTTCAGTTGGAAGCGACTTTGCTCCACCTGGAGGTTGATCTTGCTGCGCAGGTCGCTCAACTCCAAGTTGGCGATGGTCGTCATGGTCTTGGCCGAACGGGTGCGATACTTGCTCTCTCCCCAGTTCCAAATGGGCACCTGCATGACGATACCGATATTCCATACGCCCGCAAACTTCTGCTCAAAGCCGTTGAAGACATTCGGATTGGAGACGAGGTAGCCACCCGTGAGGGCGATGTGGGGCTTGTAGAGCGACTGGATGAGGCGCGTGTTGAGTTCGGTCATATCGACCAGGTTGGTCAGCATCCTCACCTCGGGGCGTGCGCTGAAGGTAGTGTCTGTGGCATAGGCCCCCATGCTCATGCGGTCGGGCATGGCCTGGGAGACGCCCTCGTCGGCCAGACGGAGCTCGCCATTGAGCGGAAGACCACAGAGTTCGCAGAGTGCCATCTTCACCAGGGCCACACCATCCCGTGCGCGTGTCAGCTCGAGGTCGGCCGTGTTGACCGCCACATCGACCTTCAGTCCGTCGGATCGTGTGGCCACGCCCTCTTGGATCATCTTCTGCACGTCCTGCTGGAGCTGCTCCACCAGCGACTTGTACTGTTCTGCCAGCCGCTCCTTGTTCTTGAGCGAAACGGCCATCCAGTAGGCGTTGTCGACGGCGTAGAGCACGGTCTGGCGCTTGTTCTCCAAATTGTTGTGTGCCAGTTCTTCTCCCTTGGCTGCCAAATCGTTGGCCGTCTTGATGGCTCCACCCATATAGACGGGCTGCGTCACCATGATGGCTCCCGTGTACATGTTCTTGTTATTGGTTCGGAACGCGTCGCGAATGGCCTGCCCGATATTGTTCAAGGCCTCCGTGGCGGGCGTGCCGGCTCCCGAGAGCATGTTGCCAAGTCGCTGGGCCACCTCCGGGCTGATGATGCCCTGCTGGGCCCACTCGGAGATGTTGGCTGACAGGTTGTTGCTGAGTTGCCCGATCGAGTTGTTGCCCAAGTTGCTGAGGCTCGACTTCTGCTCGCTATTGAGGAGGGACACCTCCTTGCTGAAATGCGTATAGCCCGCCAGTCCATCCACGCGGGGCAGGTATTTGGTCTTGGCCACGTTGTGGGCTTCTTCGGCCACTTCGATGGCAAGGCTCGACACTTTCAGTTGCCGATTGTTCTGCAGAGCCAGTTCGCGGCACCTTTCCAGCGAGAGAACGCCTTGTGCATACGAGCCAACCATACCGAAAAAGCAGCATGCCGTGATAAGAAATTTCTTCATAGAACTATAATGACCTGTCGTTATAACAGATGCAAAAGTAAGTTTTTTCACCCAAAAGAGGGTATAAAAATAGATTACATTTCCTTTAAAATATGAAAATAGGAGAGAGATGAGGAAAAAACGGACAATAGGTTTCCCGTCAAGTCCTTTCCTTCCTTCCTATGGAATCCTATTCGACAGGGTAGAAATGGAACTGATGGTCTTCGAGGCGCATCTCCGCCAGTCCGTAGCGCACGAAGCGGGCCAGCAGGGTGATGCTGGCGCGTCGGTTGACCTGCGAGAGGCGCATCAGGCGGTTGAGCGTCTCGCCAGGGTGTTCGGCCAGGGCGCGCATCATCTGCTGGGCTGTCTCGCCATACTCCATCTGGTTGGAGGCCCGTTGCTCCTGCTGCCACATCTCCAGGTGGACGGGAGAGGCGGCAATGTTCTCATCCTTGATGCGGACGTAGGCGTGAGGGGTGCCCTCCTCGTCGATGGCTTTGATGGGCTTGCGCTGGGCCGGAGGGATGGTGGCGATGACGACCGATCGGCCCTCGACATGCAACGTGTCGAAGCGGATGGCACTCTCGGGCGTGCAATACTTGAATGCGGCTGCGTGCATCATGAAGATCTCCTCCTCGCTCTTCACGCCACTAATATGGCCGTCGTCGCGCACGCCAATGAGCAGGCGTCCGCCACGGGTGTTGGCGAAGGCCGAGACCGATCGCGCCAACTTGGCCGCCTCCTGTATCTTGTATTTGAAGTCCTGCTGGTCGTGCTCGCCTTCTTCGATGAGCTTGCGCAGGTATTGCTCGTCTGTCATCCTTTGATTCCTTAGTTGGTTTGGAAGTGCAAAGGTAGCCAATTCCACCCAAACGGCCAAATGGAGGATGGGCGAACTGCCGCCTTACCGAGGGGTGATCAGCCTTTTTAAGCGGTTGCTTTGTGAGAATGCGGAAAATTCTTCGTACCTTTGCCCAAAAATAACGACAATATGCAACTGTATCCCAAATTGATTACCGATGCCCTGGAGAAAGTGATCTACCCGGGCACGAAGAAAAATCTCGTCGAGAGCGAAATGTTGGCCGACAGCATCCGCATCGATGGCAACAAAGTGAGCTTCACGTTGATATTCCCCCGCGATACCGACCCGTTTATGCAATCGACCATCAAGGCTGCCGAGGCTCAGATCCACTACTCCATTGGCGAGGAGGTGGAGGTGACGATCCATACGGAGTTTCGCTCCGCCAAGCGTCCCGAGCCGGGCAAGATGCTGCCCCAGGTGAAGAATGTCATTGCCGTCAGTTCGGGCAAGGGTGGCGTCGGCAAGAGCACGGTCTCTGTCAACCTCGCCATCTCCCTGGCAAAGTTGGGCTACAAGGTGGGTATCCTCGATACTGATATCTTTGGCCCCAGCCTGCCCAAGATGTTTGGCGTGGAGGGCGCTCCTATCTATAGTGTGGAGAAGGACGGTCGCCAGCTCATCGAGCCCCTGGAGAAATATGGAGTCAAATTGCTCTCCATCGGTTTCTTCGTCAATCCCGAGACGGCTACGCTCTGGCGTGGTGGCATGGCCTCCAATGCCTTGAAGCAGCTCATTGCTGATGCCGACTGGGGTGAGCTCGACTATTTCGTGCTTGATACGCCACCGGGCACCTCCGACATCCATCTCACCCTCCTTCAGTCGCTTGCCATCACGGGCGCCATCATCGTCTCGACCCCGCAGAAGGTGGCTCTTGCCGACGCACGCAAGGGTATTGACATGTACCTCAACGACAAGGTGAACGTCCCCATCCTTGGTCTGGTGGAGAACATGGCATGGTTTACGCCGAAGGAGTTGCCCGAGAACAAGTACTTCCTCTTTGGCAAGGACGGCTGCAAGAATTTGGCCAAGGAGATGGAACTGCCTTTGCTGGCCCAGATCCCTATCGTGCAGGGTATCTGTGAGAGTGGCGACGAGGGAGTGCCTGCCGCGGTCAATACCGAGTCGATTGTGGCCCAGTCCTTCCTCAGTCTGGCGCAGAGTGTCGTGACGGTAGTCAATCGTCGCAACGCCCGTCTGCCGAAGACGAAGATCGTCGAGGTCAACAACAAGTAGGGGAGGGAGTCTCCCCCTACTTTCCACCCCTGCTTCTTGGGCCAAGCCGTGGTGTTTGTGCCTTGGGCTATAAGTCGTGTTGCTTGCGCTTTTGGCCATAAGCTTTTGGCTTGTTAAAAACAATGGCGCCTATGTCTTATCAATTCAATAAATAAGGAAAGGAGAAAAGATGATTCACATAGCCAATCCGATTTACGACTCCGTCTTCAAGTATCTGATGGAGGACGAGCGCGTGGCGCGTACCCTTCTCTCTGCCTTGCTCAAGAAGGAGGTGGTCAGCGTGAAGATGCGTCGCAACGAGTATGCCAATGTCGGTCGCAGGGACATCTCCATGTTTCGCATCGACTTTGGCGCGAAGGTGCGCGAGGCCGATGGTCGTGTCCACCTCGTCCTGATCGAGTTGCAGAAGACGTGGCTTCCCACGGAGACGCTTCGCTTCCGTCAGTATCTTGGCGCGCAATACAGCAACCAAGAAAATATGCTCAAGGAGGACCTTGCTCCCTCTCGCTATGCCATTCCTATGGTGGCGGTCTATCTCTTGGGCCATCTGGTGGGCAATATCACGGAGCCTGTCCTCTATGTGAAGCACAAGGCCTACAACTACGAAGGCCATGAGGTGACGGAGGGCATGCCCGATCCGTTTGTGGAGAGCCTGACCCACGACAGCATCATTGTGCAGATTCCCCGCCTCCATGGCCGCATCAACAACCGGCTGGACCGCGTGCTGAGTGTCTTCGACCAGACGCAGAAGGAAAAAGGCAATCCCCGCATGATCCGTCTGGACGAGACGCTCTATGCCGACGATAGCGACATGCGCCACATCCTCCATCGCCTTACCTCCGCCTCTACCGACGAGAAATTGAGGCGCGACATGGAGGTGGAGGACGAGTTTCTCTCGGTCGTCGAGGAGTATGACACGACCATCATGAAGCAGCAGGAGGAGCTCAAGACGATGGGCCATCAGTTGGCGGCTCAGGGTAGCCAGCTGGAGAAGGCAAACCGACAACTGCTGGAGCAAAGCGATAGGCTGCAGGAGCAAAATGATAAGCTGCAAGAGCAAAAGGACAAACTTCGCGCCACGGCACGTCTGTTGCGCGAAAGCGGGATGAACGTGCAGGCCATAGCCGAGGCCACGGGCTTGAGCAGCGAGGAAATAGAAAAAATCTGATGAGGCTTTGCTATAGATAGCAGGTTATGCTAAAGCAGGTTATGCAAAAGCAGGCAATGCAAAAGCAGGCAATGTAAGTACTGGCAATCTAAGATTGACAACTATCGCTTGAGCTAAAAGTGCGCGAGGAATGCGCTCCGGAGCGAACGGAAGGCTTTTCTCGCGCATTTTCTTTAATCCTTAATTTATGCAACCCGTTGCGCAAAAACGAGGCGATTTCATCCCGTCTCTGAAACGTCCCTAAAAAAGAAAAAGCGTAATTTTGAATCGAAAATAACTGACCCAAGTAATGAATATACGATTCAGCGTAGAATACCGGACTGAGTACGGGCAGGAGCTGATGCTCCATCTTTCGGAGGCTGGAAGCGGTGGTCTGAAGACTGCCGTAGAATATCGGATGCACACAGATGATGGCCAAACGTGGCATTGTGACATCCAGAAAGACTGGCCTTTGGGTACCGTTCTCTCCTATTATTATAGTGTGGAACGTGGCGGCGCTACCGAGCGCCAGGAGTGGTTGGTGGTACCCCATCGTCTGGAACTGACGGCAGGTGGCACCAGCTACCGAGTCTATGACCATTGGAGCGACCTTCCCGAGGATTCGTTCCTCTATTCCTCTGCCGTGAGCGACTGCCTCATGGAGGCCCGCCTGTCGGTGCCGCCTGTGACCCGCTTTGTGCGGACCGTCCGCATCAGGGTGCGTGCTCCCCAGCTCCGCAAAGGCCAACGGCTTTGTGTCGTCGGCCAGCAGCCCGCCCTGGGCCAATGGAAGATGGATCGTGCCGTCCCCATGACCGAGCATGCCGTGGGCGAGTGGATGGCCGATATCGACGTGTCACGCCTCTATGGCAGCCAGTTGGAACTGAAGTTTGTTGCCGTGGAAGGCAACGACTTCAGCAAGAGCCTCTGGGAGTCGGGAGACAACCGTACCGTCACGTTGCCCTTGATGAGCGATGGCGAGGTGGTGGTCTATGACCTCACGGAAGTCTTCCTCCCCCTCGCTCCGCTTCGCGTGGCCGGCACGCTCGTCCCCGTCTTCTCCCTGCGCAGCAAGAGCAGTTTTGGCGTGGGCGATTTTGGCGACCTGAAGAAGATGATCGACTGGGTGGCCCTCACCCGCCAGCGCGTCTTGCAGGTGCTCCCCATCAACGATACTACCCAGACCCACACCTGGACCGACTCCTATCCTTATAGCTGCATCTCCATCTTCGCCATCCATCCACAGTACGTGGACCTGTCCGCCCTGCCCCCGTTGGCCGACAAGAAGGCGCGCATCGCCTACGAGCAGTTGCGTAGCGAACTCAACGACCTGCCGCAGATCGACTATGAGCGCGTACAGGAGGCCAAAACGGGTTACCTCCGCATGTTGTTCGCCCAGGACGGGGAGCGCGTGATGGCAACCAAGGCCTATCAGCAGTTCTTCCAGGAGAACGAGCGTTGGCTCGTGCCCTACGCCCAGTATTGCAGCCTCCGCGACCGCTATGGATCTGCCGACTTCTCTACCTGGCCCGCCCATCACCAATGGGACGAGCACGACCGCAAGTCGCTCTCCACGCCTGGCACGAAAGCCTATGGCGAGGTGGCGTTCTTCTACTACGTCCAGTACCTCCTCTTCTCCCAGATGTCGGAGGCCCACGCCTATGCGCGCCAGAAGAACGTGATCCTCAAGGGCGATATCCCCATTGGCGTCAGCCGCTATGGTTGTGACGTATGGATGGAACCCCGCTACTTCAACCTCAACGGCCAGGCTGGTGCGCCCCCCGACGACTTCTCCGTCAACGGGCAAAACTGGGGACTCCCCACCTACAACTGGGAGGAGATGCTCCGCGACGGATGCCAATGGTGGGTGCGTCGCTTCCAGAGCATGGCCAGTTTCTTCGACGCCTACCGTATCGACCACGTGCTCGGTTTCTTCCGTATCTGGGAGATTCCCATCCACTCCGTCCACGGTCTGCTCGGACAGTTTCAGCCCGCCCTGGCCCTGACGCGCGAGGAGATAGAGGGCTATGGCCTCCATTGGCAGGAGGAACTCTTCACCACGCCCTTCATCACCGACTGGGTCCTCGACCGGGTGTTCCATGAGAAGGCGGCCTTCGTCCGCGACCACTTCCTGGAGCGCAAGACCGACTACTATTATCGGATGAAGGAAGCCTTCGACACCCAACGCAAGGTGGAAGCCTTCTTTGCCACCCTTGCTGCCGACGACGGCCAGCGTCGCGACTTCTTTGGCAAGGAGACGACCGTGCAGGACGCAGAAAACCTGCGCGACGGCCTCTATGCCCTGATCAGCGACGTGCTCTTCGTCCGCGACCATCGCGACCCCAACCGCTTCCATCCGCGCATCTGTGTGCAGCTCGACTTCGTCTATGAGAGCTTGTACGATAGCGACAAGGCCCTCTTCAACCGCCTCTACGACGACTACTTCTACCGTCGCAACAACCAGTACTGGTATGGCGAGGCCATGCGCAAGTTGCCCCGCCTCGTGGAGGCCACGCGGATGCTGGTCTGTGCCGAAGACCTGGGCATGGTGCCCTCCTGTGTGCCTTGGGTGCTCGACGCCCTGCGCATCCTCTCGCTCGAAGTCCAGAGCATGCCGAAGGACCCGGCCGACGAGTTTGGCCATACCGATCGTTTCCCCCATCGCTCCGTTTGCACCTTCTCCTCCCACGACATGCCCACGCTTCGTCAATGGTGGGACGAGGACTGGGACCGCACCCAGCACTATTACCAGACCATGCTCCATCGCGCGGGCGGCGCTCCCCATCCCCTCCCCGGATGGTTGGCACGCGACGTGGTCGCCAGCCAGTTGGCCTCCCCCTCCATGCTTTGCGTCCTGAGTATCCAGGACTGGATGGCCGTAGATGAGAAGTTGCGTCTGGCTGATGCCGATGCCGAGCGCATCAACATCCCGTCCAATCCCCACCACTACTGGCGCTACCGCATGCACGTCGCTATCGAGGACCTGATGCACACCCAGGACTTTAATGCCAACATGCGGGAGATGGTCGCTGAGTCGGGCCGCGACGCCTTGTAAGGCTTGCTGTCCCAAGGATGCCGGCCTGGGCGTACCTATATGGATCGACCAGGCCGACATCCCGACCTCATGACCTCCCGACCTCATGAAGCCCAGGCTGAGTTTTTTTAGGGTAAAATACTGAGCGCAAGGCCATTGAGAGCCTTCAAGGCAAGTGGAAATATTCAAGGCTCTTGGGAATGTTCAAGGCTATTGAGAATTTTCATGGCCCCTTGAGACTTTAAGGTAAAAACTGAACTAAAGAAAATACTTTTTTAAGGTAAAAAATACTGTATCAGAATAATAAGAATGAAGACAACACTCCTATTTTCCGCCCTGCTGCTGCCCCTTTCGGTAGCCGCACAGACGGTCTCCTCGCCCAACGGGGCCATCAGCGTTTCCTTCTCGCTGACCGATGGAGGCAGGCCGACCTACGAGATGACCTACAAGGGACGTCCCGTCGTCAAGCCCTCCCACCTCGGACTGGAGCTCGCCAAGGACAAGCACGCCACCAAGGGCTTCGCCGAGACGAGCCTCATGGACGGTTTCACCGAGTCCCATTCGGAGGTCTCCTCCTTCGACGAGACATGGAAGCCCGTCTGGGGCGAGACGGCCACTATCCGCAACCACTACAACGAGCTCCTCGTCAGTCTCTCCCAGGACCACACAGGACGCCAGATGAACATCCGCTTCCGCGTCTATGACGACGGCATGGGCCTCCGCTATGAGTTCCCCCAGCAGGACAGTCTCGTCTATTTCATCGTCAAGGAGGAGCACACGCAGTTTGCCATGACTGGCGACCATACCGCCTGGTGGCTGCCTGGCGACTACGACACGCAGGAGCAGGAGACTCAGGAGAGCCGCCTCTCCGAGATTCGCGCCCGTTTCCATGATGCCGTCAACTGGTCCAACTCTTCCGTGGCCAACTTCTCCGAGACGGGAGTACAGACCTCCCTGCAGATGAAGTCGCAGGACGGCCTGTATATCAACATCCACGAGGCCGCCCTGGTCAACTATCCCGCCATGCACCTCAACCTCGACGACAAGCACATGGTCTTCGAGTCGTGGCTCACCCCCGACGCCACGGGCAACAAGGCCTATGTGCAGGTGCCGTTCAACACGCCCTGGCGTACGGTCATGGTCAGCGACGACGCCCGCGACATGCTCTCCTCCAACCTGATCCTCAACCTCAACGAACCCTGCAAGATCGAGGACACGTCCTGGATCCACTCCACGAAGTATTGTGGCGTGTGGTGGGAGATGATCGTCGGCAAGAGCTCGTGGAACTATACCGACGACCTGCCCAGCGTCGATATCTACAAGGTGGACTGGAACCACGTCCGTCCCAACGGACGCCATGCGGCCAATACGGAGAACGTGAAGCGTTATATCGACTTCGCGGCCAAGAACGGCCTGCAGGAGGTGCTCGTCGAGGGCTGGAACATCGGCTGGGAGGACTGGGCCAACCGTTGGAAGTGGGACGTCTTCGACTTCGTCACGCCCTATCCCGACTTCGACATCCAGTATCTCAACGAGTACGCCCACTCCAAGGGCGTGAAGCTCATGATGCACCACGAGACCAGTTCGAGCACGATCAACTATGAGCGCCATCTCGAGGATGCCCTCAATCTGATGAACCGCTACGGCTATGATGCCGTCAAGACAGGCTATGTGGGCGATATCATCCCCCGTGGCGACTTCCATTTCAGCCAGTCGATGGTCAACCACTACCAGTATGTCGTCGAGCAGGCTGCCAAGCACCATGTGATGGTCAACGGCCACGAGGCCGTGCGCCCCACGGGTCTGTGTCGCACCTGGCCCAACCTCGTGGGCAACGAGAGCGCCCGTGGCACCGAGTATGAGGCTTTTGGCGGAAGTGCTCCCTCTCATACCGTCATCCTGCCCTTCACGCGTCTGCAGGGTGGTCCGATGGACTACACCCCGGGCATCCTCGAGACACAACTCAGCACCTGGAGCGACAACCCGAGTTGGGTGCGTACCACGCTCTGCGGTCAGCTCGCGCTCTATCTGACGATGTACAGTCCGCTCCAGATGGCTGCCGACCTCCCCGAGAACTACGAGAAGTATGACGACGCCTTCCAGTTTATCCGCGACGTGGCGACCGACTGGGATGACAGTCGCTACCTTGAGGCCGAGCCCGCCCGCTACATTACCGTGGCGCGCAAGGCCAAGGGCACGGACCGTTGGTTCATTGGCGGCAAGTGCAACGAGGACGGTCACCAGTCCGACCTCCGTCTCGACTTCCTCGACAAGGGCAAGAAATACGTCTGCACGGTCTATGCCGACGCCAAGGATGCCGACTACGAGAAGAACCCCAAGGCCTACACCATCACCCGTCGCACGGTGAAGCAGGGCGACCGTCTTCGTCTGAAGATGGCCCCGGGTGGTGGCTTTGCCGTCTCGCTCTTCCCCGTGGCCAAGTAGTCGGGCTCGGACCGAAGTGGGCTGGTGCAGGCGCCAATGTCCGGCTCCTTGCCCACTTGTTTTTGATTTCAGCATAAGATTTTCGACTTTGCTACGTTATAAATAGTAATGATGGGTCTTGCCTGGCCGTCTCGTGGCACACGCCAAAGGATGCCCCGGGTCTCGGCCGGGCAGGAATCCATCCTAACAAAGTTACCAGCAAGCGTATGATGAGAAAGTTGATGATGGCCGGTTGTATGGCCCTGTTGCTCTCCTCGCAGCCCCTGAAGGCGCAGGAGACGTTTCGCGAGATGCAATATTCTCCCCAAAGTACGGTGTTCACCCTCAATGCCCCGTCCCGTCCCACGCTCCGCCTCTACCGTGCCGGTCGTGGCGGCAAGCAGTATAAGAAGATGAAGATGAAGCAGGTGGGCGACAACCGTTGGTCCATCGAGGTCAAGGGCGACCTGAAGGGCGTCTTCTACACCTTCGACATCGGTCGGGGTGAGACCCCGGGCGTCTTCGCCAAGGCCGTCTCCTGCAATGGCGGGCGGGCTGCCGTGGTCGATATGCGCGACACCAACCCCGCGGGCTGGGAGAACGACCGACGGCTGACGACGAAGAGTATGGCCGACCTTGTGCTCTACGAGCTCCACCATCGCGACTTCTCCATCGACCCCTCCTCAGGACTGGTCAACAAGGGCAAGTTTCTCGCCCTGACGGAAAAGAAGGCCATCGCCCATCTCAAGGCCTTGGGCGTCAATGCCGTCCACATCCTGCCTTCCTACGACTTCGCCTCTATCGACGAGGCCAAGTACGACACGCCCCAATACAACTGGGGCTACGACCCGCTCAACTACAACGTGCCCGAGGGCAGCTACTCCTTTGATGCCGAGTTGCCCACGCGTCGCATCCTGGAGTTCAAGCAGATGGTGCAGGCCCTCCACCAGGCAGGCATCCGCGTGGTCCTCGACGTGGTCTATAACCACACCTTCAGCCTGGAGGGCAGCAACTTCGACCGCACCTTCCCCAAGGCCTACTACCGCTACCGTCCCGATGGTACCCCCTCCGACGGCTCGGGCTGCGGCAACGAGACGGCCTCGGAGAAGCCCCTGATGCGGGAGTTTATGATCGAGAGCATGAAGTATTGGGCCCAGGAGTATCACATCGACGGTTTCCGTGTCGATCTCATGGGTTGCCACGACATCGAGACGATGAACCTCCTGCGCCAGCAGTTGCAGCAGGTTGACCCCTCCATCTTCATCTATGGTGAGGGATGGAGCGCGGGATCCTGCGCCATCGACCCCAGCCGCCTTGCTACCAAGGCCCACATCCGCCAGATGCCGGGCATAGCCGCCTTTAGCGACGAGCTTCGCGACGCCCTCCGCGGTCCCTTCGATCACGACGACCAGGGTGCCTTCCTGGCGGGCCTGCCCGGCTATGAGGAGAGCATCAAGGCGGGCATCGTCGGTCTCGTGGCCCATCCGCAGGTCGATTACAGCAAGGTCAACTACACCAAGGAGCCCTGGGCCAACGAACCAACCCAGATGATCGCCTACGTCAGTTGCCACGACGACCTCTGTCTGACCGACCGCCTCCGTGCCTCCGTGCCCGAGACGAAGTTTGACGAGGAGGCCCTCATCCGCCTCGACCTGCTGGCTCAGACGGCCGTCCTCACCTCCCAGGGCGTGCCCTTCCTGCTCAGCGGCGAGGAGATGCTGCGCACCAAGCAGGGCGTGCACAACTCCTTCAAGTCGCCCGACGAGATCAACCACCTCGACTGGAACAACCTCCAGCGCTATCCCCAGGTCTTCGACTACTACAAGGGCCTGGTCCATCTCCGCCTGTCCCATCCGGCCTTCCGACTGGGCAGCGCCGACCTGGTACGCAAGCACCTGGAGTTTCTCCCCACCCAGGACTGCCTCGTGGCCTTCCGACTGAAGAACCATGCCGGAGGCGACGCGTGGAACAATATCTACGTCATCCTCAATAGCAGTCCCGATTTCCAGACCGTCCAAATACCCGAGGGCGACTACACGATCGTCGTGGCCAACGGGCAGGCCGACGAGGCCGGACTGGGCGACATGCAGGGAGGAGAGGTCATGATCGACGGTCAGTCGGCCCTGATTCTCCACGATTGATACTGAACGATTGATACTGCACGAATAGCGCAGCAAGACGCATAGGGGGTTGGGAGTGTGTCGCCATGGGCCATGCTTTTCCAACCCCTTTCCTTTTACAATAGCTCACACATTCATCTCACTTATTTATTTTTATCTCTTAGAAATTTATGAAAAGAACCATCACCCTCCTCCTTCTCTTCTTCGCGCTCCTCTCCGTCAGCGCGAAGGTGAAGATCACCCGTATCGACCCCACCGACTGGTATGTGGGGATGAAAGACCCCACGCTCCAGCTCATGGTCTATGGCGAGGGCATACGCGACGCCGAGGTCTCGACCGACTACCCCCATGCGCGTATCGACTCCCTCGTGCGCCTCGACTCGCCCAACTATCTGCTCGTCTATATGAATCTCGAAGGCGCTCAGCCTGGCGAGATGCGCCTCCAGTTTAAGCTCAACGGCAGCAAGCTGACGGAGCGCTACGTGCTCCACGCCCGCGCCAAGGCTGCCGAGGACCACAAGGGCTTTTCTCAGTCTGACGTGCTCTATCTCCTCATGCCCGACCGCTTTGCCAATGGCGACACGGGCAATGATGTCGTCAAGGGCATGCGCGACGGCCTCTGCGACCGCTCGCAGCCCTCTCTGCGCCACGGAGGCGACCTTGCGGGCATCTCCCGCCACCTCGACTACTTCACCGACCTGGGCGTCACGGCCCTGTGGTTCACGCCCATCCTCGAAAACGACGCGCCCTCCTTCGAGCAGAAGTCGAGTTCCTACCACGGCTATGCCACGACCGACTACTACCGCGTCGATCCGCGCTTTGGCACCAATGCCGACTATTGCGCCTTGATCCGCGACTGCCACAAGCGCGGACTGAAGGTCGTCATGGACATGATCTTCAACCATTGCAGCAGTTACCATCCCTGGCAGCAGGACAGCCCGTCCCGCGACTGGTTCAACCATCCCGGCTATGGTCTCCAGACCAGCTACAAGCTCACGCCCGTCCTCGACCCCTACGCCGCCGACGTCGACCGTGAGGAGACTACCGACGGATGGTTTGTCGCCTCCATGCCCGACCTCAACCAGCGCAACCCCCACGTCATGCGCTACCTCGTCCAGAACAGTATCTGGTGGATCGAGACGGCCTCCATCGACGGCATCCGCATGGATACCTATCCCTACGCCGACCGCAAGGCCATGGCGGCCTGGATGAAGGCCATCGACACGGAGTATCCCTACTTCAATAGCGTGGGCGAGACCTGGGTGACGGAGCCGGCCTATACCGCGGCCTGGCAGAAGGACTCGCGCCTCAGCACGGAGAATAGCTATCTCAAGACGGTCATGGACTTCGCCTTCTTCGACCGCCTCACGCTGGCCCGCGACGAGGAGACCGACGACTGGTGGAAGGGCTTCAACCGCATCTACAACGTCCTCTGCTACGACTATCTCTACGCCAATCCGTCGAGCGTGCTCGCCTTCATCGAAAACCACGATACCGACCGCTTTCTGGGCGAGGGACGCGACACCACGGCCCTCAAGCAGGCGCTCGCCCTGCTGCTGACGATGAACCGCATCCCGCAGCTCTACTATGGCACGGAGGTGCTCCTCAACGGCACGAAGCAGGTGACGGACGGCTATGTGCGTCGCGACTTCCCTGGCGGCTTCCCTGGCGACACCCACGACTGCTTCACGGCCTCGGGCCGCGATGATGCCGAGCAGGGGATGTTCTCCTGGCTGAGCCGCGTGCTCCATTGGCGTCAGGGCTGCGAGGCTGTCACGCAGGGCACGCAGAAGCAGTTCATCCCCTACAAGGGCGTCTATGTCCTCTGCCGTCAATGGAAGGGCAAGACCGTGATGACGGTCCTCAACGGGCGCCGCTCTGACAATGAACTCGACGTGCGTCGCTATGCCGAGGTCATTGGCAGCCATGCCACGGCCCAGGACGTGACGACGGGCGCCACCATCGACCTCACGCGCAACGTGTCCCTGACGGCTCGCCAGGCCCTGATCCTGACGTTCTGATAGCATCCATAGAGACTTGCCTCGGCCCCCAGGGTCGGGGCAAGTCGGTTCTATGTGGAATGATAATATAAAAAGTGGTTCTTATGACGAAAAGGATCTTTCTTCTGGCCCTCCTGCTGGGTGCTACGGTCGCCACCATGGCCCAGCGCTATGTCGGGGGCGATATTTCCTTGCTTCCCTCCTACGAGGCCAAGGGGGCAGAATACTATGACGAGGCGGGTGCGCCCATCGACGACCCCTTGGCCTTCTTCACCAGCAAGGGCATGAACGCCATGCGCCTTCGCCTCTTCGTCCAGCCCGCCCATGCCTCGGCAGAGGACAAGGGGCAGGGCGTGTGCCAAGACCTGGACTATATCGTGCCCTTGGCAAAGCGCGTCAAGCAGACGGGCCTGCGTCTCCTGCTCGACTTCCACTATAGCGATTCCTGGGCCGACCCTGCCAAGCAATGGACGCCACGGGCATGGCAGGGCCTCGACGACGAGACGCTGGCCGACTCGCTGGCGCAATATACGCGCCGGGTGCTGCGCCGCCTGAAGGCCGAGGGGGCCACGCCCGACCTCATCCAGCCGGGCAACGAGATCAGCTACGGCATATTGTGGGGAGCGGAGTCGGAGGGCTACGCCAAGGCTTGCTATCCCGATGCGCCAAAGGCCAACTGGCAGCGCTTTGCCAGTCTGCTGAGGCGCGCCACGGAGGTCTGCAGAGTGGAGTGCCCCGAGGCGCGCATCATCCTCCATACCGAGCGCGTCTCGGTCTCGCAGCAGCAGGACAACGCCCACTATGCCGCGCTCTCCTATTTTGTGGCGCGCGCCAAGGAGTATCAGATCGACTACGACATCCTCGGACTGAGCTACTATCCCTACTTTCATGGTGCGCTCTCCGAACTCGAAGGGGCGATCCGTCTGCTGGAGACTGAGGCCTCGGACAAGGAGATAATGGTCGTCGAGACGGGCTATCCCTACGCCTGGGCCGTACCGGGCACCACCTATGACGCCACGTCCACATGGCCTTACTCGGCAGAGGGCCAACGCCAGTTTGTCGACGACTTGGTGACTATGCTCCATCGCCACGAGGCCGTCACGGGCCTCTTCTGGTGGTTTATGGAAGCCAACGAGCGGGGTGTCAGCTCCTCCTCGCCTGTCACGGACCGTTGGTACAATGCCCCGCTCTTCGACAACCGCACGGGGCGCGCCACGCCTGCCCTCAGTCGCATGGCTTCCTTTCTCTCCTCCTCAGCCCTGGATCGTGTGGCCTTCCGTCCTCGTGCCGTCCGTCCCGTCTTATGGTCTCCAGACGGCAAGCAGGTGTCTGCCAAGCATCCCCGCGGACTGGTCGTGGCTACGGGCCGCAAGGTCGTTGTCCGACCGTAGAGGGCCATCAGGGGAAGCCCCACCTGTAATGTTCCAATGATGTGTCATTTTTTCTTGTTGGGTAAGTTGTTGATAGATAGTTGTTTGTGGACTACATGTAGTGCTGCTCCTATGCACTCTTTCCTGTTGTGACCTTCCCTCTCTGCGTCTATTTCCTCTCCTTAGGCTCACATTATGCGTGCTTTGCCCCGCAAAAAAGATTGCTTCGGTCAATGCGTTGGATGCCGTATGGCTCTCTATGACGCCAGGAAGATTTCCTCATATTCTTTGGTTTTGTGAGGAAAATGTCGTAAGTTTGCAGGTGAACTCATCAAAACAAGACGTACAACGCATGAAAAAGTATCTCGATCCCAAGGCCGATTTGACCTTCAAGAAGATATTTGGCGAGCTCGAAGAGCTGCTCGACAACCCCGAGACCAGCAAGGCGCTGGAGACCGTGGAGGAGGCAGCCATGACCAAGAGCGAACTGCTCGCCTACGACGACTTTTGGGACAAGGTGGGGGCTGAGCGCCTTCTCTTTATCGACTCCAACAAGATCAGTCGCGAGAAGGGCTTTGCCAAAGGGCGTGCCGTGGGACTCGAGGAAGGACGTCAGAAGGGGCGTCAGGAGGGCCGCGAGGAAGCGCGGGCGGAGATGGTCCGTCTGATGTTTTCGAAAGGCATGTCGCTGGATCAGATAGCCTCCCTCACCGACCTTTCCCTGGAGGCCGTCAGAGCTCTGACAGGACGGAACGTAGAGAAGTAGAACAACCAAAGCAAAGAAAAGAGATGAAGATACTTGCAGTAGGCATGAATTATCTGGAGCACAACCTGGCGCTCCATGGCGCGGCCGTGAAGCCCGAGCGCCCAGTATTGTTTATGAAGTCCGACTCGGCTGTGCTGAAGAATGGCAAACCCTTCTTCATTCCCGACGACATGGGGCGCATCGAGTATGAGACGGAGGTGGTCGTGCGTATCTGCCGTTTGGGCAAGTGCATCCCCCTGGAGTTTGCCCATCGCTACTACGACGCCTATACCGTGGGCATAGACCTCACGGCACGCGAACTGCAGAAGGAGCTCAAGGCCAAGGGGCAGCCGTGGGAGCTGGCCAAGGGCTTCGACGGGTCGGCCGTGCTCGGAGAATGGGTGGAGAAGGAGAAGTTTCTCGGCCCCCAGCGCCTCCACTTCCACCTCGACGTCAATGGCAAGACCGTCCAGACCGGTTGCACGGCCGATATGCTCTATACCATCGACGAGCTCATCAGCTATGCCTCCCGCTATTTCACGCTCAAGACGGGCGACCTCTTCTATACGGGTTGCCCCACAGGCTGCGGCCCTGTGGCTATCGACGACCACCTGGAGGGCTGGCTCGAAGACCGCAAGGTGCTCGACTTCCAATGTAAGTAGCGTGGCCTGTCCTCCCTTCGCCAGGCTCTTGTCCTTGCTTACCTTAGGCTTTTGTCCTTGCTTACGTCAGGCTCTTGCCCTTGCTTATGTCAGGCTCTTGTCCTTGCTTATCTTAGGCTTTTGTCCTCCCTTGCGTCCCATTCCTGTCGTCCTGTCCCCAGCCTACAGGGCTGCGGGATGGTCTCGGCATGGCTTCGGGATGAATTCTGGGTAGGGGAGTGGAAAGCATTCCAGCGACGAGAGCCTTGGAGAGGAGAAGGGGCATAGGACTCTCTTCCTCTGAGGCGAATCTTCCAATTCCAGTTGTTCCAGTTGTTCCAGTTGTTCCAATTGTTCCAATTAAAAAATGCTACTGCTATCTTTCCCTATTTTCCTTATATAATATATAACTATATAATAATTAATTAGTTATAATATATATATATAGGGGGTGGACTGGAATTTCGCACTCGCTGAAAAATAAACTGGAACAACTGGAATAACTGGAACGAATCTGTTCTGTTGTCATCTAAAAGACTGATAGATAGACGGTTGGCTTGTTTCTGCTAGTTCCAGTTTGATGATTCCACTTCCCTTTATACGGCTTTTTGCCCTTTCAGACGCCCTCTTTTGGCATTTTCAACCCTCTGTTTTTTCTGGATCTCCTCCCTTGGCTACATGCGACAAGCCAATCAAGCCTTCTTCCGCAAAATCTGCTTGCATCACTTTTCGCGTTTTCCGCACCCTCTTCCTCACGTTTTGCCCACGCCAAGCCCATAAATGGAGTCACGACACGCTTTTTAGTGGGCAATCCCCAGTATGGTTCGTTCGATATACGCAAAGGTAAAATATTTCGAACCGACCCACCAGGTGCGAATCATTTCTGAGCGATTGAGCAAGTGCGGACCGAAGCCCAATGCGGCTTTTTTGCGTTTTCTGCCGATTCTCTGAGCCGATTATTTTGCCATGTGTGCATTTATAGTTATCTTTGCACCATTATTTCCTAATTTACTCGACAGATTATGATTCTTTTTTTCAGGACAAGGTCGAAGAGCGTGATTGCCACGGAGGCAGATCACAAGCTTTCCAAAGAAGAGATAAGCGAACTTAGTTGGCTTTACGGCGATGCCGAGCCGGTAGATAATGATCAGCTGGAGGGATATTTCGTAGGCCCCCGGCGCGAGATGGTCACGCCGTGGAGCACCAACGCGGTAGAGATCACGCAGAACATGGCCCTGAAGGGAATCAGCCGCATAGAGGAGTATTTCCCCGTAGATACGCCCGAGGCCGACCACGACCCCATGCTCCAGCGCATGTATGACGGTCTGGACCAGCAGATCTTCACCATCGACCACGACCCCGAGCCCATCAAGCGCGTGGACGACCTCGAGAAGTTCAACGAGGAGGAGGGCCTCGCTCTCTCGCCCGAGGAGATCGCCTACCTCCACAAGATAGAGAAGGAGAACGGACGCCCGCTCACGGACAGCGAGATCTTCGGTTTCGCACAGATCAACTCCGAGCATTGCCGCCACAAGATCTTCGGAGGCACCTTCGTCATCGACGGCAAGGAGATGGAGTCGTCGCTCTTCAACATGATCAAGAAGACCACCCGCGAGAATCCGGGCAAGATCCTCTCCGCCTACAAGGACAACGTGGCCTTCGCCCAGGGGCCCGTCATCGAGCAGTTTGCCCCGAAAAACCAATCTACGGCCGACTACTTCCGCGTGAAGCCCGTGGAGAGCGTCATTTCTCTCAAGGCAGAGACCCACAACTTCCCGACGACCGTAGAGCCCTTCAATGGTGCCGCCACGGGCACGGGTGGTGAGATCCGCGACCGTATGGGTGGTGGCGTAGGATCATGGCCCATCGCGGGCACGGCAGTCTATATGACGGCCTATCCCCGACTGAAGGGCGACGACGGCAAGGAGCCTGCCCTGCGCGACTGGGAGGATATCCTGCCCGTGCGCCAATGGCTCTACCAGACGCCTGAGCAGATCCTCATCAAGGCCTCCAATGGCGCCAGCGACTTCGGCAACAAGTTTGGCCAGCCCCTCATCACGGGATCCCTCCTCACCTTCGAGCACCAGGAGAATGATGAAAAATATGCCTACGACAAGGTGATCATGCTCGCCGGCGGCGTCGGCTACGGCACGAAGCGCGACTGCCTGAAGAAGGAGCCGCAGCCGGGCAACAAGGTAGTCGTGGTCGGTGGCGACAACTATCGCATCGGACTGGGTGGCGGATCGGTATCGTCGGTCGATACGGGCCGCTATAGCAATGGTATCGAGCTCAACGCCGTCCAGCGTGCTAACCCCGAGATGCAGAAGCGCGCCTACAACCTCGTGCGTGCCCTCGTGGAGGAGGACGACAACCCCGTGGTCTCCATCCACGACCATGGATCGGCAGGCCACCTCAACTGTCTCTCTGAGCTGGTGGAGGAGTGTGGCGGCCAGATCGACATGACCAAGCTGCCCATCGGCGACAAGACGCTGAGTGCCAAGGAGATCATCGCCAACGAGTCGCAGGAGCGCATGGGTCTGCTCATCGACGAGAAGCACCTGGCCCATGTGGCCAAGATTGCCGAGCGCGAGCGTGCCCCGATGTATGTGGTCGGCGAGACCACGGGCGACGCCCACTTCTCCTTCGTCCAGGGCGATGGCGTGAAGCCTTTCGATCTCGACGTGGCCCAGATGTTCGGCCACTCGCCCAAGACCATCATGCGCGACGAGAGCGTCGAGCGCCACTATGCACCCGTAGCCTATGACGCGGCCCATCTCGAGGAATATCTCCGTCGCGTGCTACAGCTGGAGGCCGTGGCCTGCAAGGACTGGCTCACCAACAAGGTGGACCGTAGCGTGACGGGCAAGGTGGCCCGCCAGCAATGCCAGGGTCGCCTGCAGTTGCCGTTGAGCGACTGTGGCGTCGTGGCCCTCGACTATCGTGGCGAGAAGGGTATCGCCACGGCCCTCGGCCATGCGCCCCAGGCCGGACTGGCCTCGCCCGAGGCGGGCAGCGTGCTGAGTGTGGCCGAGTCGCTGACCAATATCGTCTGGGCACCCCTGGCCGACGGCATGGACTCCCTGAGCCTCTCGGCCAACTGGATGTGGCCCTGCCGCTCACAAAAGGGTGAGGACGCGCGCCTCTATCGTGCCGTCAAGGCCCTCTCCGACTTCTGCTGCGCCATCGGCGTCAATGTGCCGACCGGCAAGGACTCCCTGTCCCTGAGCCAGCAGTATCCCAATGGCGAGAAGATCATCTCTCCGGGCACGGTCATCGTGACAAGTGGTGGCGAGGTGAGCGACATCCGCAAGGTGGTCTCCCCCGTCCTCGTCAACGACAAAAACTCCCGACTCTATCATATCGACTTCTCCTTCTGCGAGCAGGAGCTGGGCGGCAGCGCCTTTGCCCAAAGCCTCAACAAGGTGGGCGACGACGTGCCGACGGTCAAGAACCCGCAGTACTTCTGCCAATGCTTCGAGGCCGTGCAGGAGCTCATCAACCGCGGCTGGATCCTCGCAGGCCACGATATCTCGGCTGGTGGTCTGATCACCACCTTGCTGGAGATGACGTTTGCCAATGTGGAGGGCGGTCTCCGCGTCAACCTCCACGACATCAAGGGCGACGACGTGGTGCGCAAGCTTTTCGCCGAGAACCCGGGTGTCGTCATCCAGGTGAGCGACGAGCATGCCGACGAGGTGCGCGACTTCCTGGAGGAGTGCTGCGTGGGCTATGCCCGCATCGCCCAGCCCACGCCCGAGCGTCGCGTGCTGAGCCTTAGCGATGGCACCTTCAAGCAGGAACTGGATATCGACGGCCTGCGCGACGTCTGGTACGAGACCTCCTATCTCCTCGACCGCGACCAGAGCTTCAACGGCATGGCGAAGAAGCGCTACACCAACTACAAGAAGCAGCCCGTGGAGATGCAGTTCAACCCCGACTTCACGGGAACGCTCGCCCAGTATGGCCTCAATGCCGACCGCTGGCAGACCACGACCGATGCCGACCGTCAGGCTGCGCCCAAGGCGGCTATCATCCGTGAGAAGGGCACCAATGGCGAGCGCGAGATGGCCTACGCCCTCTACCTCGCAGGCTTCGAGGTGAAGGACGTGATGATGACCGACCTCATTAGTGGTCGCGAGACCCTGGAGGAGGTCAACATGATCGTCTTCTGTGGCGGATTCTCCAACTCCGACGTCCTGGGGTCGGCCAAGGGATGGGCGGGAGCCTTCCTCTACAATCCCAAGGCCAAGGAGGCGCTCGACCGCTTCTATGCGCGCGAGGATACGCTCTCGCTGGGCATCTGCAACGGTTGCCAGTTGATGGCGGAGCTCAACCTCATCAACCCGGAGCATGAGCACCAGACCCATCTCTGCCACAACAACTCGAAGAAGTTTGAGAGCGCCTTCCTCTCGGTCACGATCCCCGAGAACGATAGCGTCATGTTCCACTCGCTCAGCGGCAACAAACTGGGCATCTGGGTGGCCCACGGAGAGGGACGCTTCTATCTCCCCGAGCCCGAGGACCGCTACCATGTCGTGGCAAAATACAACTATGCTCAGTATCCTGGCAACCCCAACGGTTCCGACTACAACGTGGCGGGCATCTGCTCGGCCGACGGTCGCCACCTGGCCATGATGCCCCACCTGGAGCGTGCCATCTTCCCGTGGCAGCAGGGCTGGTATCCGCGCCATCGTCGTGCCGACGAGGTCACGCCTTGGATCGAGGCTTTCGTCAACGCACGCAAGTGGGTAGAGGAGGCTAAGAAGAAGTAGGATGGCGAGGCGGCCCCGCGTGCCGTCATCTCCATCTTCTGGCAAAATATATGTGGTTAGTCCAATCGGCCCTCTCGGGGGCGGGTTGGACTAATCAATTCTTTAACAAGAGGTTATCAATTGATCTGACAAGGGAATATCAGTTCTTCTAGCAAGCGATATCAATTCTTCTAACGAGCGGATATCAATTGATCTGACAAGTGATTATCTATACATCTAACAAGAGAGTATGAAATTTTATTGGGAGAGTTTCAAGACATTCTTCAAGATTGGCGCCTTCACCCTCGGGGGTGGCTATGCGATGATCCCGATCATCGAGTCGGAGGTGGTGGAGAAGCGCAAATGGATCGGCAAGGAGGAGTTTCTCGACCTCATCGCCATCGCACAAAGTTGTCCGGGTGTCTTCGCCATCAACATTAGTGTCTTCATCGGCTACAAGCTCCGCAAGATACGTGGCGCGTTCTGCACGGCCCTCGGCACGGCCCTGCCCTCGTTTCTCATCATTCTGCTCATCGCCATGTTCTTCCATCGCTTCATGGAGGTGGGCTGGATAGCTGCCATGTTCCGAGGCATCCGTCCGGCCGTGGTGGCCCTGATAGCCGTCCCGACCTTCAACCTCGCCAAACGGGCGCGGATCGGGTTGGCCAACTGCTGGATACCGCTCATCTCGGCCCTGCTGATATGGAAACTGGGCGTCAATCCCGTCATGATCATCCTGGCGGCCGGCCTGGGTGGCTATGTCTATGGACGCTATGTCAAGCCCACGGAATAAAAAAACTCACGGAAAAATCGTTGAATTATGATCTTCTTACAACTCTTCCTCACGTTTTTCATCATAGGTCTCTTCGGATTTGGTGGCGGCTATGGCATGCTCTCGCTCATCCAGGCCGAGACGGTCGTGAAGCACCATTGGCTCTCCTCCTCGGAGTTTACCAATATCGTCGCCATCTCCCAGATGACGCCAGGCCCTATCGGCATCAACTCGGCCACCTACTGTGGCTATGCCGCGGCCCACAACGCGGGCTTCGAAGGGATGATGGCCGTGCTTGGTAGCGCCACGGCCACCTTTGCTCTCGTCCTGCCGAGTTTCATTCTGATGGTCTTCATCAGCCGCATGTTTATGAAGTATATGCGCACCCCAGCCGTCCAAAGCGTCTTCATGGGCCTTCGCCCGGCCGTCGTCGGCCTTCTGGCTGCCGCCACGCTCCTGCTTTGTGATGTGGAAAACTTCTCCTCGCCCGATATCAATCCCTGGCAGTTTGGCGTGAGCCTCTTCCTCTTCTTCGCCACCTTTATTGGTACGATGTGGATGAAGATCAACCCTATCCGTATGATCTGCTTTGCTGCCTTCGCGGGCCTCGTCCTGCTCTATTGACGTCCCCTTCTATCGAAGTCTCGCTCTCTTGAATTCCAGCTCTCTCGTCGTCCTGCTTTCTCGTCATTCTGCTCTCTCGAAGTCCCGCATGTTTCTTTAGAGATTTCCTTACACGAAAAGCGCCAAGGTTGTTTGCTTTTATTGTAAACAACCTTGGCGCTTTTTATTCGGATGACTTTCTACTGTTACTTCACCATGATCTTTTTGCCCTTGTGGAGATAGATGCCCCGTCTAAGGGGGGGGCGTCACGCGCTGGCCTGAGAGCGTGTAGTAGTGGTCGTCGGAGAGGGTGGGGCGGTTGGTCGCCACGTCTTCGACGCCCATGGTCGTCGTCACGTCCTTGACCAGATATTTGCCGCCGCTCTTCTCGCTCGTCACCTCGAAAAAGGCGTCGTGCCGGATGTTGTTGATGTCCACGGTCTGCTGCTGGCCGGCATTGTCTGCTGTGCCGATACTGAATACGAAATTGATGTTGTCGTCGGGCGTGGTCATCGTGTAGCTCTTGCAGAACCATTTCTTGCCGCCCACGGTCTGGGTGGTCGTGACGTGGTCGCCCGGCCAGTCGGTTGTCGTGTGGGATCCGCCCCAGGAGTGGAAGTTGATGTAGCTGGTCCATGCCACGGCATCGCCATTGACATAGACCGTGATGTCGTAGGGCTGGAACTCGCGGATCTCATACTGGCGCGTGATGACTCCCCGCACCTTGCCATCGACCAGGAGACCCACCTTCAGGGTCGTCTTGCCCGTAGGTATCGTGAGGCTCGTGCCGCTCTTTGCCTTGGCGCTCTGTGGCGTCGGCTCGCTACCGTCGAGGGTATAGACGAGCTGGGCGTCCTTCGAGGCCGATACGGCCGTGAGGCGCGCCTGCTGGGCCCCGTTATGATAGCTGCCTGAGGGCAGGTCCGTCCAGGCGCTCTCCACGTCGGGCGAGAGATAGTAGGCGTAGTGGTGGCCGCTCAGCACCTTCACATAGAACGACTCGTCGGGATCGGCCATGCCGCTTCCCACCACGGCCAGCAGTTTTCCGCGCGTGCCCTGGGTCGTCACGCCATAGTAGGCTGCCGAGCTGCGGTAGCTGGCGAAGGTGCTCGTGCTCGTCACGCCCGCCAGATGGCGCGCGTCGATCATGGACTTGATCTCGCGGGTGTAGGCCTGCCAATGGGGGAGGAAGACGCAGGGCGTGCCCGGCATGGCGAGGAGATAGGCGTTGGCCGCGAGCGTGTCCTTGCGTATCGGGTCGTTCTGCTCGCTGGCGCTACGGTATTGTGTATCGTGGTTCTCCACAAACGTCACGGCATAGCGTCGGTATGCCTCGTCGCCCACCAAGGTCTTCGTATTGGCCAGCTTCGACCAGTCGCCACCATTGATGGCGTCGCGTACCGTGTAACGGAAGGGGAAGTCGAAGGCCGCGCTCTCCTTCTCCGTACTGTCTATCCATGCCTTCAACTTCGCGACGTTGCCGTCGAAAAACTCGCCTACGGAATAGGCCACGTTGGCCGTGCGGTTGTAGTCGGCCACGTGCGACCCGCCAAAGCCCTTCACCATGTCGTAGCGAAAACCGCTATAGCCGAGGTCCTCCACGAGGTACTGCTCGTAGGCCTTGATCACCCGTTGCACGTTGGGACTTTGGTGGTCGATGTCGCGCATGCCATCCCAGTCTTCGCCCTCATCCTTGTGGCTGCCGAGCGAGATGCCCTGCCGTTGTGCTTCGGCTGCCGTCTTGCCTTGGTCGTCGTCGGCCGTGATGTCGGATGAGTGGAGTTGGTAGGTCGTGCCGCGATACTCCTCTTTGGGGAAGGAGAACCAACCGTTCGTGTTGTGGTGGTTGATCACCACGTCGGCCAGGACCCCCACCCCGTTTTGGCGCATGGCTCTGATCATCGACCGGAGTTCCGCCTCGCTACCAAAACTGGAGTTCTGATCGAAGTAGTAATAGGGTGTGTAGCCCATCACGTTGTGCTCCTCCAGACATTTTCCGCTTTGGGGCACCCATAGCAGGGAAAAATACGACCCCAGTTCCGGGGCTTGCTTCTCCAGGTTCTTCCATTGGCTGTCGCTATAGGAGTCCCAGTAGAAGCCCTGTAGCATCACACCCTCATAGCCCGTTGGCCACCCTTGTGCAAGGGCCGGCGACGCCATGGCCGCACAAAATGCTGCCGTGAGTATCTTCTTCATCTTGTTCTTCTTCATAATCGATCTTTGTTTTGATGGTGATTGTCTATTGTTTTTGCCTAAGCCTAAGCCTATGCTTCTGCTATTGCTTCTGTTTCTGTTTCTGCTCTTGTTTATGCTTCTGCAAAAATAAGCATTACCGTCCAATCCTGCACGTCCTGCTCTCTTTCGATTGCCTTTTGATTGGGCAATCGGTTGCGCTACGTCTTCTCGATATCCCATGATTGCTACATGAAGACATAGGGTTGCAGCCCATGGGAAAAGAAAGCGGGCACGAAAAAAGGAGCCCCCACGCGGGAGACTCCTTTCTTAAAGTTGGTTCATGATGAACCTTTGCGGTATGAAAAAGCAGGTCACTTCTTGGTAATCACGACATGGTTCTTGCCCTCGCAGGAGATGTAGAGCTTGAAGTCGTAGGTGCCAGCCTCGACATTGAGGTTGGTGCCATTGGTCTGGGTGAGGTTTTGGAAGTTGTTTCCGTCGCCATTGGCGCCACCCCAAGAGATGGCCCAATCGTGATTCATACGGAACTTCAGAGTGCCGGTCTTGGCTATCTTCACGTTGTTGGCCTCCCATGCGCCACTCTCCTTGTTGTAGGTGAGATCGACATCGCCAGCCCAGTCGTTGAAGTCGCCGATGATGGAGATGTAGTTCACTTTCTCCAGGCTATAGCTCATGGCCGAGAGATCGACGTTGATCTGGTAGAAGCCAGCACCAGCCTGGATGTTTTTTTCGCCATCCTGCACCAGTTGTCCGGCCTCGCCATTGGGATCCTGTCCCCAGTCTTTATCCCAGTTGTCGGCATTGGGCTTGAACTTGAACTCGCCATCGAGGTAGTAGTAGCCCTGGTACTTGCCGTCGAAGTTGCCGCCCCAGAGCGGGTTGGATGTTGCCCAGCTGCTCTCGTTGCCGATCTCATAGATATACTCGGCAAAGTTGAGATCCTCGATCTTGTAGCTATAGTTCATCATGTTGATGGTCATGCGATGGTAGCCAGCCTTCTCGATCTTGCCCGCCTTGGGCTGATTGGTCGTCAGGTTGCCCTCGGTTGCTACGTCGCCATCCGTCACGACACCCACGACGCCCTTCTCGCCCTCGGCCCAGAAGTCGCCCTCGTAGTTGGTCTTCGGGATGATCTTCCAGTACTGGTTGTCGCTCGTGGTCTTGAAGACGATCTGGAACTCGGGGTTGTCATAGACATTGCCGTCTCCCAGATGGGTGAAGGCCTGAGCGCCCTCCTTGGACCAGCCATCCGTGAACATGTCGCCGACCAGATAGTATGCCTCGTCGATAAACGGGGCCACGATGGTCACGTTGACGGTAGCCGATCCCGTATTGAGGATGGTCACGCCATCAGGGGTGGCTGCAAAGCCACGCACGTCCAGGGCCACGCTACGGTCGCAGGGACGCTTGCCATAGAGGGTCTCGATGGCCGTCTTAAACTCGGTCGAGGCGACGAGTCCCTGCTCGTTGGCCTGCAGGGTGATGGCGTTGGCCTTCTCGCCGTCGTTGACAGCCACGGTATAGTAGCTGCTGGCGGTCGTGTTGGTGGTCGTCACCTTGGGGACAAACAGCTGGACGCTGTCGGCTGTGAGCGTGCCGAAATTGATGGCAGGCGCGTTGCCGATGGCCAGTTTCACGTCTTTGGATGCCTCGGGGTCGCTATGCTGCGGATCGCTCCAGTCCTCATAGCTATCGGAAGCGCAAGAGGCGAGCGCCAGGGCGAATCCGAATATCAATATGCTCTTTTTCATTGTTCTGTCTTCTTTCGGTTATGGGTGGGGAGCATCTCGGGGGGAGACCCTCCCCACCATCTTCTTTATAAAAGATTACTCTTCCGTCTCGATGAAGTGATACTGACCCGTGATGTCGTTGAACAGCACGCGATACTTGCCCGGCTTCACGGGGATGTTGTCGCCGCTAGACGTGGCGTAGCCATAGGGGAAGCCGTTGCCACCCCAGTTGTTCGTCCAGTCGGGATCGGCCAGGAACTTAGCCTCCGTGCTTCCGCTTGTAGCGTCGAGGTCGAAGTACCAGTCGTGGTTGACCGCACCATCAAAGGTGTTGACGGGCTGCATGGACGTGGTGGTGGCCCAGTCGTTGAATGCGCCGCTGATGAACATTGAGGCAAAGGTCTTCGGCGTCTGGTTGGCCACCTTCTCCATGGTGCAGGTACGCTTCACGGGGTCGAGGGTGATCTTGTAGTAGCCCGACTCGCTCACGGAGATGTTGCCAGGGTCGTCGCCGCCATCGCGAAAGACGAGGCCTGCGCAGATCACGTCGATCGTGTTGGCCCAGTTGTCGCCGATGGTGTGGATGATCTTAAACTCGGCACCTGCGGGGAAGTAGCCCGTGTAGGTCAGCGTGCCGACACCCGTGGTCTTGTTATACTCCTGTCCCTCCTCTGTGTAGAGCGGCATGACAGAGGTGCCGACAGCACCCTTGTCGTTGGTCCAGGCACCATCACCAATGCAGCCACCTATGAGATACCACACGTCGATGGCGGCATCCTTCAGCTTCATATAGTAGGGCAGCACCTTGATCTGGACTGCGTTGGAATAGATCGTGTCGCCAGCATAGGCAGCACGCACGCGTACATATACATCCTGGGATGCGGGCACGTTGTTGGGCTCGTAGCGGACAATCTCCTGCAGGGCCTTTGCCATCTCGTTGGCAGCTACGCTACCCTTGACGAGAGAGAACTCCGTGTCGAAGGTCTTGTAGTCGCCGACAGCCTGGTCGGTGGCATCCTTCTCGCCAGCCTGGATATCCTTCGTCCATCGGTTGGTGGGCGAAACCTGGATCTGATAGCTAGCCAGGGCGGGGAAGCCGTAGTCGGGCTGCGACCAGCTGAAGGCGAGCGACTCCGAGGTGGCCAGATCCACATTGGCCTGGGCGTAGGACGGGGTATTGAGGACGAAAGTCGTCGGCGTCTGTATCGTGGGGTTGTTGTCCCTGTCGTCGTCGCAAGCCGTGAAGAATGCGAGGGAGCAGAGCAGCAACGCGGTTGATTTGATTATATTTTTCATCGTTGATTGCTTTGTTTTGTTGCACAGAGCGGGCGTGGCTTCTTGGAAGTCGGTCCGCCCTGTGCGGTTGATGATCTATTAGTAACCAGGGTTCTGCGTGATGGCGCCTTTCACCTGGGCTGCCGGGATGGCGAAGATGTTGCGGTATGCATCAAAGTTGCGGCCCGCCTTGGCACCACCCTTGTAGCTCCAGTTGTAGTTGTTGTTGCCACCAAAGCGTCCGAAGCGGATGAGCGTCGGGCGGCGGAGACCCTCATAGTAGAACTCGCGGCTCCACTCGTCGCAGAGGTCGCTCAGAGAGTAGGCTGAGCGCTTCACGGCATGTGCACGATCGCGAAGGGCGTTGACGGCATCCGTGCCTTCCTTCGTCGTGGTGCCGCCATTGAGACGGGCCGTGGCCTCGGCATAGGTCAGGTAGGCCTCGGCTACACGGAAGAGGAAGAAGTCGGTGTCGGGGTAGTTGTCGTTCTTGCCTACCGAGTTGTCGGTCTTGAAGTTGTTCCACTTAGCCACGGCAAAGCCAGCCTTGAAGCTGCTCAGATAGCCATCGCCATTGTCGAGCGTACGGTCCTTGCCGTCGAAGATGGCGCGGTCGTCGTTGGCGGCAGCAGGCATCTCCGTGCAGCTGACGTTGGGTGCGTCGCCATTGGGGAAGAACTTATTGATCAAGTCCGTGCGTGCTCGGTTGCCGCCCCAGGCCTGGCCCGTGCCGTTGGTGGCCTGCGGGTAGGTGCCTGTCACGTCGGCATGCATGTCGCCATCATAGGCGCCAGCCATCAGGAAGAGCGTGCCTGCCCACGACGTGGTCGTCACACCATCCTGGCCGATGCGGAACACACCCTCGCGGGCTGCGCTCGTCTCGCCATTGTCGCCCATGAAGAGCATCTGGTAGGCGCTCCACTTGCCCACACCCGTGAGGTTGAGGTGGTAGTCAGACTTCATCACGCGCTGGGCGTAGTCGGCAGCCTTCTGCCATTGCGGAGTTCCCGTATAGACCTCGGCGTTGAGGTAGAGGCGGGAGAGCAGCATCCATACCGCAGCCTTGTCGGCACGGTAGTAGCCGGCGTCGCTGGAGGTCTTCGACTTGGCCTCGCTCATCTGCGGCTCTATCTCCAGCAGCTCCTTCTCCAGCCAGGCGTACATCTCGGCACGAGTGTAGCGCACGGGCTTTTCGAGCGTCGTGGCAAACGGCACGTTGCCGAAGGCGTCCATCAGGAAGTAGTACTCCAGGACGCGGAGGAAGCGTACCTCGGCCGTCTTGGTGGCGTCCTTGTCGCCACACTCGTTGATGTACTGGTTGCAGTAGGAGATACCCGTGGTCAGACGAGCGAAAAGGCCGTTGAGCATCGGGTGGCTGTCGTCGTATGTGTTGTAGCAGAACTCCCGGATGCCGGCGTCGCTCCAGTGGCAGATGGCCTCGTCGGTGGTCATCTCGTTGGAATTCCAAAGCTGGCGGATGAAGCCTGCGGTACCGCCATCGAGACCGTCGATGTCGCATTGGTCGTCGCCCGTGCTATTGCCGGACATGGCCAAGTTGGCGTAGCACTTGTTGAAGAGTGCCGTCGGGTTGACCTGCGTGTTCATGTTCGGGTCGATGGGCTCGACGTCCAGGTCGCCCGTGCAGGAAGCCATGCCCAGAAGTGAGAGGGAGACGGCTGCTGCGGAAAGTAGGTTCTTTATATTCTTGTTCATGATGTTATTATCGCTGATGAGGGGTTAGAAGTTGAGGTTCAGACCAAGAATGACGGAGAACGGACGCGGATAGAGGTTGTCGTCGAAACCGTTGAACACCTCTGGGTCGATGCCGTCGTAGTTGGTGATGGTGAACACATTGGAAGCCGTGGCATAGGCGCGGCCTGAGAGACCATGCCATCCGCTGGTCTTGAAGAGGCTGGCGAAGCTATAGCCCAAGGTGATGTTGTCCAACTTCAGGAACGAGGCGTTGTGGATCCAACGGTCGGTGAGGTTGGAGGTGACATCGTCGGTCTGCCAGTCGTCGGCAACGGCCTGTGCGGTCTTGTTGCACATGAAGTTGCTGGAAGCCCAGAGGGCATTCGGGCTGACATTCTTGAAGCCTTGGCTGATGTTGTCAAACACATAGTTGCCAATGTTGGCACGCAGAGTGAAGCCGAGGTCCCAGTTCTTGTACTCCAGGCGGGAGGACAGACCCATCGTGACGGGAGGCGTCGGCGACTTGTAGAAGTAGCGGTCCTCATTGGAAATCTTGCCATCGCCATTGCGATCGACCATCGCACCCTCGATAGCCTTGCCGTTCTTGTCGTAGGCCTGCTGATAGACCCAGAAGGAGTTGGCGGGATTGCCCACAGCGTTATACTCCAGGTACTTGTCGGTACCGATCACGATACTCGTGTTAGGCACGGGGAGTCCGTCGGAGCTGGCACCCGTCAGGTCGTCGATGCGGTTTCTGTTGTAAGTGAAGTTGTAGTCGATGGTCCAGTACCAGTCTTTCGTCTGGATGGCCTTCCAAGACAACGTCACCTCCACACCCGTGTTGCTGAGCGTACCGATGTTCTGCCAAGCCTGATTGCGGAAGGCTGAGAGAGCCTGTGTCGGAGCGTAGTTGAGCAGGTCGGTGGTCTTGCGGTAATACCAATCGACCGTACCCGTGAGTCGCTGGTCGAGGATACCCCAGTCGAGACCGATGTTGTACGTGGTCGTGGTCTCCCACTTCAGGTCAGGCGTATAGTTGTCCGGACGATTGAGCGTACCGTCGCCGTCTGCGGGGTAGTAGGCACCCGTGCCCTGGTTGCGCGTATAGGTCGGGATCCAGGCATAGTCGTTGTTCACGTCCTGCTGACCAGTCATACCCCATCCGAGGCGGAGCTTCAAGTCAGAGAGCCAAGAGATCTCCTTGAGCTTGTTCTCCTCGCTGGCCTTCCAAGCGAAGGCAAATGACGGGAACCATGCCCAGTGCTCCTTGAAGCGTGAGGATCCGTCGTCACGAACGGTTGCCGTGAGATAGTAGCGGTCCATGAAGCTCCAGTTGGCACGACCGAAGAAGGAGACAAGGTAGTTCTCTGTCTTATAGGCCTTCATCGACGGATTGTAAATCTGTCCGGCCAGCGATCCCGTGATCTCGTTGCCGTTGGCATCGACGAGCGGCTTTCCATAGTGATCAACATAGGTGCCGGTCTTGGTGTTGCCCGCACCATAGATGCCCCAGTAGTTGTTGTCCGTGCCACGATAGAAGCGCTGATACTCATAACCACCCATGATGTCGATGTGGTGCTGGTGAGCGTCGTTGAAGTCGTGGTAGTACTGGGCGTAGGCCGAGAGCGAGAGGTTGCGCTTCACGATGCGCTCCCATCCATGGCTGCCGTAGTAGCTGTCGTTGTTGCTCTGGTAGGCCGGCGAGATGTCTGTATTCTGCTTACCGCTTGCGATATCGGCACCCAGCGTGGCGTGGAGGCGGAGATCCTCAAATCCATGTACCTTGTAGTCGAAGTCTGCGCTGCCGATAAACTCGCGGCTATGAGCGACGTCGTTCTTCTCGTTGAGCACGGAGAGCGGGTTGCGCGTAGCCAGCTCGTTGTAGGTGTACATCCAGTTGGGGTCGCTATAGTTGCCCGACTTCGGCCAGGCGAAGTAGCCGTGGAAGTTGTTCAGCGTCTGGTTGAGGTTGTCTCCGAAGAATTTTCTGTGATACTCGGAGGTGTAGCCATACGGGCTCTGGGTCGGGTCCATATTGACTGCCGCGCCCACGGCCGATCCGTCGGCATAGCGGTTCTTGGCGTACATGCCCTTGGCGTTGAGCGTGATGTTGAGGTGGTTGTTGAGGAGCGACGGGGTGAGGGTGACGGAAGCCGTGGCACGCTGGAAGCGTGAGGTCTTCAGGATACCCTGCTCGTCGGTGAAGCCTGCGCTCACACGATAGGGGAGAGCCTGGCCTACTGCGCCGCTGACTGTCAGGTTGTGGTCATGGCTGATGGACGTCTGATAGATCAGGTCCTGCCAGTCGGTGTCTGCCGTACCCAGGGCACGGTAGGGGTCGCTGTCCTCGCCCCACTTGCTGCGGATGAGGTCGCGGAATCCGGCTGCGTCGAGCACGTCGATGGTCTTCTTCTTCCAGCCGAGCGTCACGCTACCGTTGTACGATACCTTCACGTCGCCCGCGTGGCCCTTCTTTGTCGTGATGATGATGACACCATTGGAACCGCGGCTACCATAGATGGCCGTGGCAGAGGCGTCTTTCAGCACGTTGAAGGACTCGATGTCCTGCGGGTTGATGACTGAGAGGATGTTGGCCATACCCTTCACGCCATTGTTGTCGATAGGCACGTTGTCGATGACGATCAACGGATCGTTGCTGGCGTTGAGGGACGAGCCGCCACGGATGCGGACGTTGGACTTGGCGCCCGGCGTACCACCCTCGCTGGTGATAGCCACACCGGCCACCTTACCCACGAGCAAGTCCTGGGCGTTGACCACAACACCCTTGTTCTTGCTGTCTGGTTTCAAGGCGGCGACAGATCCAGTCAGGTCCTTCTTCTTGACCACGCCGTAGCCGATGACGACCACCTCGTTGAGCGACTGGGCCGCGTCATCCTGCATGGTGATGACCATGTTGTCCTGCGCCGTCACTTGCTGCTTCTTGTAGCCGATGTAGGAGATGGTCAAGGTCTGTCCGGGTTGCACGCTGAGCGAGAAGTTACCGTCCAAGTCGGTCACGGTACCATTGCTCGTTCCGTTGATCAGCACGCTCGCGCCGATAATCGGCTCGCCGGAAGCATCTTTCACGGAGCCTTTCACCGTACTTTGGGCGAAAGCACCTACTGAGAGAGCTAAGCCCGCTGCTAGGGCCAGCATTCTCGCAGGGAATTTGGGTTTAACCTGCTTCATCTTTTTGCTTTTTTGTTAGTTATTTATAAATGTAATGATTGCCTTTAAAAATGACCTTCATACCCTCCGTGGGGAATTTCTACATGCAAAATTAGGATTTTGAGTGTTATTAAATACTATTTTTTACGAAAAATCGTTTGTTATATTGTGCAAAGGTTTGCATTAACAATCGTCAAGTTATGTCCTTGATAGAAATCAATAAATGATAGTATAATCGTATTTTTGCAACATAAAAACAGACAATAGTCCGCCATTACACTCAAAACATGAAAGATCAGCCCATACTGACGATGAAGGATATGGCCGAGGCCTTGGGAGTCTCAGTATCGACCATTTCCCGTGCGTTGAAGGATAATCCTCGCATCAGTCCTGAGAAGCGAGAGGCCATCCAAAGGTTTGCGCGCGAACATCATTTCTCTCCCAATCCGTTGGCAGAGTCGCTGCGCAAGAGCCGCACGGAGGCGCCCAAGCTCATCGGAGTCATCATCCCCGAGTTTGTCCACTACTATTTCGCCTCCGTTCTCACGGGTATCGAGGAGACGGCCTGGGAGCGGGGCTACCGCATCCTGGTCGCCACGAGCAACGAGCGCTACGACCGCGAGGTAGAGATCTGCCAGTCCTTCTATGAGAACCGCGCCTGCGGCATCATCATCTCCCAGACCAAGGACACGAAGCGCTATGACCACTTCACGGAACTCATGAACCATGGCATCCCCATGGTCTTCTACGACCGTATCTGTACGGGCGTGGACGCGTCGCGCGTGGTGGTAGACGACTACATGGGGGCGTTTACTGCCGTGACCCATCTGATCAAGACGGGCTGTCGTCGTATCGCCTACTATAGTTCGCCGATGAACCTGGAGATTTCCAAAAATCGCTATAACGGGTGGCATGACGCCTTGGTGCGCAATGGCTTGCCGGCTGGCGACGACCTGTTGTTCATGTGCGACAACCGCGAACAGGCGGAGTGTATCACCCCCGACGTCCTCTCCCGCGAGCAGATACCCGACGCGTTCTTCGCCACCAACGACGATACGGCCATCGGCATCCTCTATGCGGCCAAGCGGATGGGCTACCGTGTGCCCGAGGACTTGTCGATCTGCGGGTTCACCAATGGCGAGCGTGCCATCGCCTGCGATCCGATGCTCACGACCGTCGAGCAGCGAGGCCGGGCCGTGGGCGAGGAGGCTGCCCGCATCCTCATAGGACAGGTGGAGGGCACCATTCCCAAGGACAAGGTCGAGCGACGTGTCATTCGTACCCGTCTCGTCCTGAGAGGCACAACACGATAGCCGGTCCGCCCCTGCCAAAAAATAACATCAACCGACAACAATAACTGAAACATACATGAAACAGAAACCCGATTTGAGTTTTCGGAAGCTGTGGGATCTCAGCTTCGGATTCTTTGGCGTACAGATAGCCTACGCCCTACAGAGCGCGAATATTGCGCGCATTTTTGCCACGCTTGGTGCCGATCCCCACTCGCTGAGCTATTTCTGGATCCTCCCGCCCCTGATGGGCATCCTCGTCCAGCCTATCGTCGGATCTTGCAGCGACCGCACCTGGACGCGCTTTGGCCGTCGCATCCCCTATCTCTTTGTCGGCGCGGCCGTGGCGGTACTCGTCATGTGTCTCCTCCCCAATGCGGGCAGCTTCGGCATGGCGGTTTCCGCAGCCATGGTCTTCGGCCTCGTCACGTTGATGTTTCTCGACACGAGCATCAATATGGCCATGCAGCCGTTTAAGATGCTTGTCGGCGACATGGTCAACGAGAAGCAGAAGGCCCTGGCCTATAGCATACAGAGTTTTCTTTGCAATGCGGGATCACTCGTCGGCTATGTCTTCCCGTTCTTCTTCACCGCCTTGGGCATTGTCAATACCGCGCCCTCGGGTGTCGTCCCCGATTCTGTGATCTGGTCGTTCTATATTGGTGCGGCCATCCTGATTCTCTGCGTCATCTATACTACCGCGAGGGTCAAGGAGTGGACACCCGCAGAGTATGCCGAGTACAACGGCACCAATAGTTCCGTGGAGCAGGAAGAGGCGGGTAAGGCCGACTGGCTGACGCTCCTGCGCCATGCGCCCGCCACGTTCTGGAAAGTCGGCCTCGTGCAGTTCTTCTGCTGGTTTGCCTTTATGTATATGTGGACCTACACCAACGGCACGGTAGCGGCCAACTGCTGGGGCGTCGATATGTTCTCTGCCGATGCTACCGCCACCTCGGGCTACCAGGAGGCAGGCAACTGGGTGGGAATGCTCTTTGCCGTTCAGGCGATCGGTTCGGTGGTATGGGCCATGGTTCTGCCGCAGATTCGTCGTCGCAAACTGGCCTATAGTCTGAGTCTGCTGCTGGGAGGCGTGGGTTTCGTGATGGCTGCCTTCGTGATGGACAAGTACCTGATGTTCGTGCCTTTCCTCCTGATCGGTTGTGCCTGGGCCGCCATGCTCGCCATGCCCTTCACCTTTGTCACCAACGCCCTCCAGGGCTACGGCCACATGGGAGCCTACCTCGGTCTCTTCAATGGCACGATCTGCGTGCCCCAGATTATTGCTGCCGCCCTTGGTGGTGTCATCCTTGCCCTCGTGGGTTCCGTCCAGGCCCACATGATGATCGTGGCGGGCGTCGCTTTGGTCATTGGTGCCCTTGTTGTGGGCTGGATCAAGGACGCCTAATCGCCTAAGGCAGCATTGCCAGTTGTTCCCATACCCATACGAAAATTCCCCACCTGCTTGGCAGAGCCTGCAGGTGGGGAATTCCTTATACTATATTGCAAATCGACGATCGACTTGCCGACAAGTTGCTTACTCCTCCGGAGCCTTGTCTATGAGATCCATAAACTGGTCGAGCTTCGGCGTGATGATAATCTGCGTGCGGCGGTTGCGCTGCTTGCCCAGCTCCGTGTCGTTGCCAGCGAGCGGGTTCCACTCACCACGTCCACCAGCCGTGAGACGCTTCGGATCAACACCGAAATGCTCCTGCAGGTAGAGGGCTACACTCGTGGCACGCAAGGCCGAGAGGTCCCAGTTGTTGCGGATGTTGCGCATCTTCTCGTTGGCCGTGTTGATGGGCACGTTGTCCGTATTACCCTCGATCAGCACGTCATAGTCTCTGTAGTCCATGATGATCTTGGCGATCTTGCTCAGCGTCTGCTCGGCGCGCTCGTTCACCTCGTAGCTACCGCTCTTGTAGAGCATGTTGTCAGCCAGCGAGATATAGACCACACCCTTGAGCACCTGCACATCGACCTCCTTCAGCTCCTCGCGAGACAGCGAGCGCGTCAGGTTGTTGGTCAGCACCATGTTGAGCGAGTCGCTCTTCGTCTTCACCTCCACGAGGTGGCGGATGTATTGGTTAGACTCGTTGATCTGATCGACGAGCTTCGAGATGTTCACGTTGTTCTTGTCCGCGTTGTTGAGGCTTCGGTCAAGACTTCCCTGCAGAGCAGCCGCACTTGCTTTGGCCTGTGCAAGCTGGTCCTCCAAGCTCTTGATGCGTGCGTTGTTGGCCGCGATGGTCTCCTTCGCACTTTGATACTCACTCGTCAGTTGACGATTCTCGTTCTGACAGTTCTCCAAATCCTTCTTGCTGGCACAACCCGACAGCACGAGGCAACCGATGGCCAGGGCAGAAAATAAAGTTCTCTTCTTCATAATTCTTATTGTCTTTTGTATTTGTTCTTAATAATAGATGCTCTCTGACGAAGATGGCGGCGGGGCGTGATGAGAGTCTTTCTCTCAAATTGCCGAGTGCAGCCTATCTTTTGCAAAGTTAGTGCAAACGAGCGCGATGAGAGTCTCACTCTCAAATTGCCGAGTGCAGCCTAACTTATGCAAAGTTAGTGCCAACGAGCGTAATGAGAGTCTTGCTCTCAAATTGCCGAGTGCAGCCTAACTTATGCAAAGTTATGACTAAGACGATGAAAACCGCCAGTTGTTGCATCCATTTAAAGTAATTTAACCAAGCATTTTGCCTATTATTGAATCTTAACAAGGAATGATCTCTAATTTCAAAGAATCATTACGGTTCATCCGATATTTGGAGTGACGCATGAAGTTGTATGATAGTTTTGGCTATCATAAAAGATAACCAAAACAACATTTACAGCCAAAATCAGGAAAAGATACAAATACATCTTTTACAACTAAAAACAACCTACACACGCTTTGTAGGTCACAATCCTGCTGCAAGGTACATAACAAAAAACAACGCTTCGCCTTGGGCATTTCCTGCTGTTTGTCCTGGCGAAGCATTGTTTTTTTTTAGCCTCGGTACAAGCAACCTTTGGGTTGCATGAGCCTCAAAGAGGCAATGTTCCCGCGAAGCTGTTCCATTTCATAGCACTCTTTCTCGCCATTGCATGTAAGCATTAAAGTCACTAAAAGGTATATCATGCTTAGAAGCGTTAAGGTAATTCATTCCTTCACCAGACTCTTCCATCTTCAAGATGGAAAACAAGGTGGCTGTATTAATTCCAAGTTCGTTAGATAAGCATAATTTATTCCAGTTGTCCCCGAGTTTTGTTCCTCCGTACATTCCAGATAATACAGCTATCAATATTCCGAGCCCTATTGTAGAATATGTATAAACATTAAAGCTATTAACTATTCCGAGTAAAATTCCAGCAACAATTATGGCAGGAGAAATACAGCATCCCCAGTTTCGTTTCGTCTTTGTATACTCTAGCCAAGTCGAACTAATGTCGTATGTAATGGAAGAGTTGTATTCAGATGTGAACGTTGTTTTACTCGCAGAAGAAATCATAAGACCTGTCAAAGGGCATCGTCCGTTATTCAACAAGCCAATTTCTTTTAAAAAATCAGTAGCTTTCTGGTCTTTCAAAGCCAATATAAATCCCCTGGAGAAATCTGACACAAAATTACCATTGACGTTAGTGCCAACTTCATATCTCTTGCCATTGTCCGTAAACCCATTATTGTTCAACTCTTCTGCCATCAACAGAATATAGTCTTTGTACATTAACAATTCTATGTCTTCTCTCGAATATTTCATACTCATGTTCTTTTATTTGAATATTCCATATACTTCAAATTCATCTGCCTTTTTCTTAATAACAGACAGAGTCTCATCTTGTGGCATGTTTGTAGGAAAATCCCACATTTGCTTGGCAGTTTCACCTCCTCCCAAATCAATGTGCGCTTGATACTTCACATTCAAAAGTTTGAATGTTGGTTGAATGATGACAGTCCATAAGCCGCACTCTCTGTTGAAAACGGGATCGGTAAAGGTGCCACCGATTGTAATAAAATCTTTCTTGTCTTGTATGATTTGGGCGCTGCGGTATTCTAACAAGCCGTCAATAAGTGGCTTGTAGATAGTTTTAATTCCACCTTTTGCGGCTATAGCATTTCGTTGCTTATTGTAAGCCACTAAGAACCGAATGAACACCCATGCAAAGACAACTGCAATAACAATTAATATCCGAACCATAATTTAACTAACCAGTTTAACAATTTCCCAAATTGGAAGTGCAATGATGACAACCACTACCAAGCACCCCCTTGGCCCATTTTTCTTGTTCTTGTCGTGCATATTGTTTACAGAACGACTTGCTGACATGATCGATGGAACCACAGTGATACTTTCACAATTTATACATAAGGTTTCCTCCCTTACATAGCACAAGGGACATTGGCCATTATCAAGCAATCCCACACGTTTCAAGTAGTCCACTGCTTCGGGGGCGAACACTATGGCTCCGCCAAAAGTTGACTTGTCTAGAGGGCACCCTAACTGCTTACCATGAAACTCCAGACTGAAACCTGCATTGCAAGTAGCGAACTCGTATTCATCTTGAGTCATCGGTTTTACTTGATCTCTGGAATACCGCATAAATCACTTTTCACATTACCCGAGGTCAAGGTTTTAAGTTTAAGATTGACATGAAGAAAGCGTGAACCTCTATACCCATTTCTTAGTTGGAGGTCCTAGGAAAACCTGTATGCACGAAATAAAGGTATAGCAGCCCACGCCTATAGCGTGAGAACCACTATGCCATCCCTTGCATACGTTGAGAAATTTCCTAGGTTTCCAACTACAAGATAAGCATAACGCTTCTTCTTTTACCACGATGTCTTGACTTCGTCAGCCACGAATGACTGATTCATCGCCACAAAGTTAGGGAATTTTTACCATATGAGCAAGAAGTTTATTAGAAAATTCGTAAATTTGTGGCATGAAAAAAATCGTATTCCTTTTCACCCTGTTGCTCACGACCTTGGCTTCGTGGGCAATAGACGACGGCGTCCCCCATGCACTTGCCCAGCAGCGCAGCCGCGAAATCACGAATGTCAGTTATCTGCTTCGCCTCCACATCCCTGCCGAGCGAGCACAGAGGGTGACCGGCAAGGCTACGGTCCTTTTCCATTGGGCCGGCAAGGGCGACCTCGTCCTCGACTTCACAGGATCGCTCACGGGGCAGCCTTCCGTCAATGGGCGTAGCTTCCCGAAAGCGCGGGTGGAGCAGGAGCATATTGTCATCCCGAAGCGACTGCTTCGCAAGGGTGCCAACCGTGTCGAACTGGCGTTTGCGAGTAGCGACGCCTCCCTCAACCGCCACGACGACTATCTCTATACGCTCTTCGTTCCAGCCAATGCGCGTAGCGTCTTCCCCTGTTTCGACCAGCCCGACCTCAAGGCCCTTTTCTCGCTCCAGCTCACCCTCCCCGAGGGGTGGGACTATGTCACGAGTGCCGATCCCAAGCATCCTATTCCCACCTACCTTTTCTCCTTTGCCGCGGGTAAGTTTCAGCGCAAGACGGCCACCATCGACGGCCGGACAATGAACGCACTCTATCGAGAGACCGATCCCGAGAAGGTGAAGCAACTCGACAAGTGCTTTGCCGAGGCCGCATGGTCTATCCGCTGGCTGGAGAACTATACCGGCATTGCCTATCCCTTCTCCAAATACGACTTTGTCGTTCTCCCTGGCTATCAGTTTGGTGGCATGGAGCATCCTGGGGCGATACAGTTCAACGCCCGTACCATCTTCCTGGGTGCCCAGCCGACCGAGGACGACGAGTTGCGTCGCTTCCAGCTCATCTCTCACGAGACGGCCCACATGTGGTTTGGCGATTTGGTGACGATGCGCTGGTTTGACGATGTGTGGACAAAGGAGGTCTTCGCCAACTTCATGGCCTCGAAGATGGCTGCCGACCAGTTTCCTCATGTCAACCACGAGCTCAATTTCCTCAAGGACCACTATCCTCTTGCCCTTTCCATCGACCGCACGGAGGGTACGCACCCCATCCAGCAGCAGCTCGACAATCTGAAGAACGCCGGCCTGCTCTACGGCCATATCATCTACCACAAAGCTCCCATTATGATGCAGAAACTCGAAGAACGTATGGGAGCAGAGGCTTTGCAGCGCGGCTTGCGTGAGTATCTGTCCCGCTTCAGCTATGCCAACGCCACATGGGACGACCTCATCGACATCTTGGGCAAGGAGGCTCCCCAGGCGGGCATTGCCGACTTCGACCGCCAATGGGTGAAGCAGGCGGGCATCGCGCTCGATGCTTATGGCATCCAACTGCTCGCTGCGCCCCAGATCGCCAGTCTCCAGCAGCGTCTTTCTCAGGGAGGCATGAGCGACGTGGATCGTTTCCGTGCGGCCATGACGCTCTATGAGAATTATCTCCATGGGCGGATAGCTGCCGATAGTCTTGTCCAGACGATGTTGCGGGCCGTGGAGCGGGAGGACAATCCCTTGGTGGCTACATCGCTCGTCGGCTATGCCACGTCAGTCCTTCCCTATGCCTCCGACCGTGGGGTGGGGGAGTGCAAGCTCCTTGATCTTTCCCGCCACCACTCCCTGCGTGGCGTCCGTACCAGTTCGTTGCGCTACCTCTCCACGTCGGCACAGTCCGAGGCAGTCCTTGACTCGATGTTTGTGGAGTGGCAGCAGGGCGACAATCCACTCCTGACGGTCAACGACTGGATGAGGGCGGCCTATCATCTGGCCCAGTACCTGCCCTCCAAGCGCCAGGAGATCTTGTCTCGTCAGCGTGCTCGCCTCACTACCGACGATGCGCGGGCGGAGTTCGACTTTGTCTCGCGTGGTTGCGACACCACTCCTTCGGTGCAGGATTCGCTCTTCGCCTCGTTGCTCCAGGTCGAGAATCGGCGCGTTGAGCCCTGGGCCGCGCAGCTCCTCTCGCTCCTCAACGACCCCATCAGCGAACCCCATAACAACCGCTTCCTTCTCCCTGCCCTCGATGCCTTGGAGGAGGTTCAGCGCACCAGCGCCATCTTCTTCCCTGGCGACTGGTTGGCAGCGCTTCTCTCCCACCATCGGAGCGAAGAGGCGCGTGCCCTCGTCAGCGGCTGGATAACTCGCCACCCCGACTATCCCACGCCTTTGATGAACAAGGTCAAGCAGAACGCCTACCGCCTGTTGTTGGGACGATAGGCATCGACTTGTCCCTGCCAATCCTTCGGGATAGTCTTGAGAAGCTTATGAGATGAGCTGTCTGCGTCGAGATCTTCCTATGGATGGTCTCGGCGTCAGTCTTTTTATCAATCGGATAAAAAAAAGGTTCATCCGACATTTCGAGTGACGCATGAAGTAGCTTAAAGTGTTAAGGATAATAAGAAAACAACCAAAATAACTTTTACAATATATTACAACCAAGTTTGTCTTTGCAGGACAATCAGATTGGCCAAGGCGAAGCGTTCCATTTCATGGCACTCTTTCTCGCCATGGCAAAAATCCGAGCGATCTCGGTTTTGCGCATGGCTTATCGAAAGAGTTGTATCATGTTGTTTCCCTTGCAGAAGGTTTGTTTGATGCGTAGCGTCTTTTGTCCCCGCGAAGCGTTGTTATACGTTGTACTTGTTGTTTTAGTTGTTTTCCCTCCTCATCAGGCAGCATCAAAACAACACAAACAACCCTATCACTCCATTTTCCGGATGAACCAAAAAAAATGCTAATGGTTTTGTTTCTTGCTTTTTTTTCGTATATTTGCACCAGTCTTTTCTTGCGGGCGTTGTACAACAGGCCGCGAAGAATACTACTCTGTCATGGTTGGAGAACCTAATATCTATTCGTGATACGAGTTATATATAATAATAGGAGTGATTTTGAAGTGATGAATACAATGAATCTTTTGAAGCGAGCAGCCTGTCTGTTCTCCCTCACGGGCCTTGCGCTCTCGGTCTCGGCCCAGTCGCGTTTTGCCGATGCCATGCGGCAGGCATACGCCAAGCCAGAGCGTATATACCAGTTTTATGTCCAGCATCAGCCGGATAGTATCTACAAGCAGGGGGAGGATGTCTTCTCGCCTTATCTCTCTTCCGATCAGTTCGCTGCCCAGCTTCGTGCGATGGAGGAGCGGCTGGGAGATCCCGTTGAGGCTTCGATGTGGGAAATGCAGCAGATGGCGGGATGCGAGATCTATTCCCGCAAGATTTCTTTCCCGCGCCATTCAGCTACTCTTAATGTTGTTTTCGACCCGTCGGGAAGTCTTTTGGGCTTCACCTTTACCGATGAGAAGGCGCTACTTACCGAGACGGAGTCGGCCCACCATATCTATGTTTCCGACACGATCCAATTGCCAGCCCGCCTCACTATGCCGTCGGCCGTGTCGGTCAAGGATCGGGTGCCGGTCGTTATCCTAGTCCACGGTAGCGGTCCTTCCAATATGGATGAGTCTATGGGCCCGAATGCTCCTTTCCGCGACTTGGCCGAGGGTTTATCGCGTCGTGGAGTCGCCGTCCTGCGCTATGACAAGCGTACCTTCGTCTGCCCGCAGTTCTTTGTGAATGCGAAGGAGGGATACACTTATGATGACGAGACGGTCGATGACGCCATTTCTGCCGTCCGCCTTGTGAAAGACTCTTTGGCCAAAGAAAAGGCGATCGATCCCTCCCGCATCTATATCGTCGGCCATAGCATGGGCGGCATGCTGGCTCCGCGTATCGCACAGAGGAGTGGTGAGGTGGCAGGTCTCGTCCTGCTTGCTGCTCCCACAGGCAAGTTGCGCCCGACGATGGAGCGCCAGCTCGCTTATCTTGGTCGCTCGGCAGAAGAGGCACGCCAGTTGACGGATCTTGCCTTGGCAGAGATTCCCGAAGTCTATCTCGATATGGATGCTCGCTATTCGGATACGGCCACAGCACAGAATCTGAATCTCCCGATGCTGATCCTTCAAGGCGAGCGCGACTATCAAGTGACGATGGACGATTATCGGACGTGGCGTGAGGCTGTGGGCAGCCGCCAGGGCGTGGTGATGAAGTCTTATCCTTCGCTCAACCATCTGTTCATGGCGGGCAAGGGAGGCAGTATGCCTGAGGAATACCAGACCCCGGGACATGTTGCCGAGGAGGTGATGGACGATATTGCCAACTTTGTCCTCTCGGGCAAATAAGATCCTTGCTTACCTTCCTGCGCGATCCTTACTTACCTTTGTGCGCGATCATTACTTAGGATGGATTTTTTCGTTCCTAAGCTTGCAAGATGCCAATCGTCTTGTTTGGGTCAATACTATTTGAGAGGGGCGGAAATCTGCCGCCCTCTCTCTGTGGACCGTGAAAGATTGTAAATGGAATACGAGAGGATTGTGAATGGTTGTGAATAGATTTGCATTCGCCTCCTCATTGCACTATCTATATTTTACGGTCGCGGATCATCTTCATCATGCAGCTTTTACCTACACGATGTTGACCTACCAATACGATGATGATTTCCTTGCCAAGATACCCTTCTATCTTGTCGATATAGGATTGACGAATGATAGTTGCCATATTGTTATCTTTTATAAGTGAATTTTGTTCTCGCTATGTCAGTTTTTGTCACATCCGGATAGTACTTTTGCAGCATGAAATGACAATAACTATATTTATTAAGGTATGAATGCAGGAAGAAATGGGGATAAGAGTCCTTAAAAAGTAAAATATAAGAGGAATCCAGGAGATTTCTTGTGAAAAAGTTTGGTGGTTCATCAGATTTTTACTAAATTTGCTATTGGATTAGTGACAGGGCAGGTGAAAGTCCTCGCTTGAAGTCGCTATGATGCAGAGAAACAAGATAATCTTGTGGACACGAGCAAGCTATTCAGTTCTGTAGGTTGAAATCTGGTAAATTGAAACGTAGAAAGAACGCGAATTTGTTTGAGCGAGTCTGCGCCATCATATGGTGTGGATTCCTCTTTCGAATTTTCTTTTCTACGGGTTTTACCAGAGCCTAACTTACAAGAGAGTGAAGAAAGAAGGGGTTCACGCCATTCTTTTTTCGCTTGTGAACCATTATGGACTTGTTTGGTTCGCAGATTTTACCCAACTTTGCAGAAGATTAGCTGCACTCGGCAATTTGAAAGCAAGCTTTCATTGCGCTCGTTTGCATAATCTTTGCCCCTTGAAAGTAAATGGTTTACTGCACTCGGCCATTTGAAAGCAAGTTTTCATTGCGCCCGTTTGCATGAACTTTGCAGTAAGATAAGCTGCATGTCAGTATAAAAAGTAAATGATCTGCCGTTTCGGTTGAAAAGCAGGAGCAGCAATATGTAATAACCTAAAAACTCAATGCTTATGAGTAAAGTATTTCAAGTGAAGCCTAAGCGCCTTAAACGCTCGAACGGTACTGTCCTAACTCCCGATATGGTAGTGACAGTAACAACCATGCAGCACACCGCCACCCCTTTTTACAATGGAGCCAAGGAGGTGCAAGAAGCCTACATGCGCATCTATGCTTTCGACTATAAGAAAGCATGCTGCAATCAGAATGATTTTGAATTTAAGAAGTTGGACTAAAAATATAATAATTTTATGGAAAAAATAAATCACTACGTTTCTTTAGTTAATCAGGCTTTTACTGTAGCTAAAGAAAGTTTCAACAATCCAGAGTCTTTGAAGAAAGCAGAGACTGATAAGGAAACATTGGTCAATAGTCTCGGAAAGGATTCTTTTATTAAGGTTCCTTTCGTTGGAGATTTCAATGCTGGTAAGAGTTCTTTGATAAACAGTATGTTGGGAGTTGATATCCTTCCTACTAATATACTGCCAGAGACCGCAGTGTCTTATGAGTTGTATTTTTCTTCAAATGAAAAGCTTGAAGTTTGGCTTGACGATAAGTTGGTGGAAACAGCTCCTATTTCGCAGCTTAACCCAAGTTTGATACTCAATATTTTTTTTCATCAATTTTTATGGCCTCTACAG
>ENA-ORML01000228-ORML01000228.1-human-gut-metagenome-genome-assembly--contig:-NODE-228-length-72416-cov-11.839610_pt1 | contig 72416 bp, 60 predicted proteins | sample MGYA00242103_ERZ508995 | MGnify/ENA primary metagenome ERZ508995 (study PRJEB26280, sample SAMEA2338702) | human gut metagenome | biome: human gut; feature: human-associated habitat; material: faeces... | reverse complement strand
TCAAGCTGCTGATTAACGTGGAGGCCCAGAAGAAGTTTTATGTGAAATACCGTATCGTAACCCGGGGGATATTTTATGGGGCCAGAATGCTGTCTGAGCAGCTGGATCGGGAATTTTCCAATTCCGAGTATGATAAACTGAAGAAGGTGTACAGTATTTTTATCTGTATGAATGCGCCCATGCATATAGGAAATGCCATGGCGGAATACCGGATAACTAAAGAGGATATCATAGGAAATATCCCGGAACCGAGAAAAAGCTATGATAAACTGTCGGTGATCATCATCTGTCTGAATGAGAAGCTGAAGAAGGGGACAGAAGGAACACTCCATGGTTTTCTGAATACGCTTCTGTCACCAGAAATGGACAGGAAGGAAAAAGAAGAGTCGCTGGAGCGGGATTACGGAATGAAAATGGAATATGAACTGGGAGAGGAGCTGAGTGAAATGTGCAATCTGAGTGAAGCGATTGAAGAGAATGCAATTAAAAGGGGAATTCAGCAAGGAATACAGCAGGGAATACAGATTTTAATAGAGGATAATCTGGAGGAGAAAATTCCCGAGGATCGCATTATCGAAAAGCTCCAGAAAAAGTTTAAACTGAATAAAGAAGAAGCGGTAAAGTATTTGGAGAAATTCCGTGGTGATAAATAAGGATTAAGGATTCCAAACTGGTTTTGAAAAGAACCGTATAATATACCGATTTCTGCCGGCTATTTTTGATTATAGTCTTGCTGATGAAAGCCCGGACTGCACTTTGATGCGGTCAGGGCTTTTTGGCTCCTCGCACGACTGTCAGTATAAAATTGTAAGATGTCAGCCCGGGTGAAGTATGGTATAGTAAGTAGTATATTTCAGGTTACAGTGCGTATCACAGGAGAGGAACAGGAACTGCTTTTTGACAGCAGTATCCAAAGCTACAGGAGGGATAATCGTGTCATTGCGTTTTTATACAGGAGCGTCGGGAGCGGGAAAAAGTACGGGGCTTTACAAAGAAATCATTCAGCGCTCCGGGAAAGAGCCGGATCGGAATTTCCTGATCATAGTGCCGGATCAGTTTACGATGCAGACACAGATGGACCTGGTGACGATGCATCCCTGTAAAGGGATTATGAATATAGATGTGCTCAGCTTCGGAAGGCTTTCCCATAGGATTATTGAAGAGGTGGGAGCGGACGAGAGGCCGGTGCTGGACGATACGGGAAAGAGCCTTGTTCTCCGGAAAATTGCGGGGAAGCTGAAGGGGGAAACTTCGGTAATCGGGGGAAATTTGAATAAGACCGGTTATATCCACGAAGTGAAGTCCGCGATTTCGGAATTCATGCAGTATGGGATCGGTGTGGAGGAACTGGAGAAGCTGACGGATTATTCCAAAAAGAGGGGACAGCTTTATCATAAGCTGAAGGATCTTGGTGTGCTTTATCAGGGTTTCCGGGATTTTATACGGGAAAAATATATCACAACGGAGGAAACGCTGGATGTGCTGGCGCGGCTGCTTCCCAAATCGGAACTGGTGCGGGGGAGCGTGATTGCTTTTGACGGATTTACGGGTTTCACGCCGGTGCAGAACCGGGTGCTGCAGCAGCTGATGGGGCTGGCGGGCGAGGTGATCGTTTCTGTGGTTATGGACGGAAGCGAGGACATGTATGACGAGAAGGAGGAGCAGAACCTGTTTCATCTGAGCAAGAAAACGGTGGCGTCTTTAAGCCGCCTTGCGTCGGAGGCAAATGTAGCCCGGGGAGAGGATGTGATTTTGACGGCTGATCCGGTGCCCCGGTTCCGGGAGAATCCTTCCATGGCGCATCTGGAGAAGCAGCTTTTCCGTTATCCCAGCAGGCCCTATGAAGGAGAGGCTCAGATACGGATCATGGAGGCGTCCACGCAGCAGGAGGAGGTGCGGCAGGTATGCATTGCCATCCGCGAATACCTGCGCCGGACGGGAAACTGTTACAGGGATGTGGCTGTGATTGCCGGGGATCTGGCGGCGTATGCCAGCTTCCTGGAAAGAACGGCGGCTTTGTATGATATTCCCATTTACCTGGATCAGACGAGAGGAATTGTCCTGAATCCTTTTATCGAATATCTGAAAAGCGCCCTGCAGATTGTGACAAGAAATTTCACCTATGAGTCGGTCTTTCATTATATCCGCAGCGGTCTGGCTGATTTTACCCCGGAGGAGGCGGACTTTCTGGAAAACTATGTGCTTGCCACCGGTGTGCGGGGAAAAAAAAGATGGCAGACGATTTTTGTGCGCAAAACGCCGGATATGGAAAATGAACTGGAGGCGCTGGAGGGTTTGAATGTAAGCAGGCAGAAGCTGGTGGAGCAGATGGAGCCTCTGATGCAGACATTTACGGATACCCGATCCCTCGTCATGGGATTGTACGGATTTATTGAGAAAAACGAGGTGCAGGTTAAGCTTAAGGCATATGAAGAACAGTTTGCCGCGGAAGGGGATGCGGTAAAGGAAAGGGAATATGCCCAGATTTACAGGCTTGTCATGGATCTGCTGGACAGCATTGTGGAGCTGATCGGGGATGAGCCGGTGAAAATGGAGGAGTTTTCCCAGATTCTGGAGGCGGGCTTTCAGGAAATCCAGGTGGGGACGATCCCTCAGAACGTGGACAGGGTCGTGGCGGGAGATATGGAAAGAACCCGTCTGAAGCAGGTTAAGGCTTTATTTTTCCTGGGAATCAATGACGGCTATATTCCCAAGTCTGCGGGGAGCGGCGGGATTATATCGGATATGGACAGGGAGTTCCTGGCAGAAAGCGGGATGGAGCTGGCGCCGACCCCGAGGCAGCAGATGTATATCCAGAAGCTTTATCTTTATATGAATATGACCAAGCCTTCGGACAGGCTGTATCTGTCCTATGCCAGGATGAGCAGCGAAGGGCGTTCCATGAGGCCTGCTTATCTGATCGAAATGGTGAGAAAGCTGTTTCCGTCCATACAGGTGGAAAAGCCGGAGGAACTGCCGGGCCTCATGCAGGTGCAGACACTGGAGGACGGGCGGGACAGCCTGGTACAGGGACTGCGGAAGTTTGCGGATGCCAGAATGGAAAAGGACGGGGAAGAAGAAAGGGATTTCCGGCATCTTTATCAGATATATGCGATGCAGGAGAATACCCGGGAATGGACTCATGAAATGGAGCAGAAAGCGTTTTTCAGCTACCGTGACAGGCCTCTTGCCAGAGAGGCGGCCCTGGCTCTTTTCGGGCGTACCCTTCTGGGGAGCGTAAGCCGGCTGGAGCAGTATGCATCCTGCGCTTATGCCCATTTCCTGCAGTATGGGCTGATGTTAAGGGAGAGGGACGGATACAGCTTTGAAGATGTGGACATGGGGAATATTTTCCATGGGGTTTTGGAGATTTTCGGAGAAAAGCTGAAGGAACACGGCTGGACCTGGTTTGACATTCCAAGGGAGGAAGGGGAAAAGCTGGTGGAGGAGGCTGTGGAGGCTTATGCGGTAACCTATGGGGAAGCCGTTCTTTTTGATAACGCGCGGAATCAATATGTGATAACAAGAATCAAACGGATTTTGAAACGAACGGTGTCAACCCTTCAGTATCAGCTGAAAAAAGGTGCCTTCCGACCGGAACAGTTTGAGGTTTCGTTCTCCGTGCTGGAGGATTTGGAGTCTGTAAATATTGCCCTCACGGGAGAAGAAAAACTGCGCCTTCGGGGGCGGATTGACCGTGTGGATGTATGTGAAGAGGAAGACAAGGTGTATGTGAAGGTCATCGATTATAAATCGGGAAACCGGGATTTCAGCCTGGCGGCCCTGTATTATGGCCTGCAGCTGCAGCTGGTGGTCTACATGAACGCCGCTGTGGAAATGGAAGAAAATAAATACCCGGACAGGAAGGTGGTGCCGGCGGCCATGCTGTATTACCGGGTGCATGACCCGATTGTGGAAGGGGAAGAAACGGAAAACGAGGAGCAGATCCAGGAAAAAATCCTGGCGGGCCTGCGGATGACCGGTGTAGTGAATGCCGATGAAAATATTGTGGCCAGCCTGGACGGGGCGTTCGGAACCAAATCCGATGTCATTCCCGTGGAGAGGAAGAAGGACGGATCCTTCAGCGCCCGTTCCAGCATCCTGCAGGAAAATGATTTCCGGGTGATCTCCGATTATGTGAATTTAAAAATCAGGGAAATCGGCACGGGGATTCTCAATGGGAATATAGAGCTGAATCCTTATATCCAGGGGAGCGGCCAGTCGGCAAAGGATGCCTGTACCTATTGCCCTTACAGCAGGGTTTGCGGTTTTGACAGGAAAATCCCGGGCTTTCGGAAGCGGGAGCTGGAGGCGATTCCGGAGGAGGAAGCGCTCCATAAAATGGAGGAAGCATTAAACAGCAGCAGGGAAGGCGGAAGGAGTTAGAACATGGCAGTGACATTTACACCGGATCAGCAGGCGACCATCGATGCCAGGGGCAGCAGCATTCTCGTATCGGCGGCGGCAGGCAGCGGAAAAACGGCGGTATTGGTGGAAAGGATCATACAGATGGTAAGCGACGGGGAGCATCCGGTGGATATCGACAGGCTCCTTGTGGTTACCTTTACCAATGCGGCGGCGGCCCAGATGAGGGAGCGGATTACCCAGGCTCTTTCCGCCAGAGTGGATGATAATCCGGGAAATGCCCATCTGCTCAAGCAGCTGACGCTGATTCATAATGCCCAGATCACCACCATTGACAGCTTCTGCCTTTATATTATCCGGAACCATTTTGACGAAATTGACCTGGATCCGGATTTCCGTGTGGCGGATGACGGGGAAATCAAGCTTCTCATGCAGGATGTCCTGGCGCAGATGCTGGAGGATTATTTTACGGAAGGCAGGGAAGACTTTCTTGCCTGTGTGGAATATTTCGCGCCGACGGGAAAGGAAAAGCGGCTGGAAGAACAGATTCTGGGACTGTATGAATTCGCCATGAGTTATCCATGGCCGGGAGAATGGCTGGAACTTCACAAAGAGGATTATGCGGTTTCTCCGGAAAACCTGGAGGAATGCAGGTGGGTGGGGCTGCTGGAAGACTATGTCCGCACCATGCTTGCGGAAGCGGGGGACAGCCTGGATCAGGCGAGGATGCTCTGTGAGGAAGCGGACGGCCCGTATATGTATCTGGATACACTGGAGGCGGATAAAAATACCATAGACCGACTTGCGGCAGCGGAAAGCCTGCAGGAGCTGTATGAACGGTTTTCGGTTTTGTCTTTCGGACGGATAAGCTCCAAAAAGGATGACAGCGTATCGCCGGAAAAAAGGGAAAAGGCCAGAGAAATCAGGAACAGTGTGAAGGATTTGCTGAATGGTCTGGCTAAAAAGTATTTTTATGCTTCCCCCCAGGCCCAGGCGGAACGCATGGCGGCCTGTGCCCCATATGTTTCCTGTCTGCTGTCTCTTACCGATGACTTCCGTATGCGCCTGGATGCCAAAAAAAGGGAAAAGAACCTGATGGATTTTCATGATATGGAGCATATGGCGCTGCAGATACTTACGGAAAAGCGGGAGGACGGAGTCTATCCCACCGCAGCGGCACGGGAAATGCGGGAATATTATGCGGAAATCATGATTGACGAGTATCAGGACAGCAACCTGGTGCAGGAATATCTGCTGAAAAGCATTTCCGGTGAGGAGGACGGTAAATTCAACCGTTTTATGGTAGGGGATGTCAAACAGAGTATTTATAAGTTCCGTCTGGCACGCCCGGAGCTTTTCATGGAGAAGTTTGACAGCTATGGAAAGGGAGAAGGAAAAGAGCGGCGGATTGACCTGAAACAGAATTTCCGAAGCCGCCGTCAGGTGACGGACAGCGTAAATGCCTGCTTTTCCGTGCTCATGGGCCGTGATCTGGGGGGCGTGGAATACGACGAGGACGCGGCCTTGTATCCCGGAGCCGTTTTCCCGGAGCCGGAAGGGGAGGAGGAAGATGTTTACCGCACCGAGGTGCTGCTCACGATGTCGGAGGAGGACGGCCTGGAGGATCGGGAACGGGAAGCGCTGGCGATTGCAGGGAAAATCCGCCGGATAGTCGGAACGCTGCCGGTCGTGGATAAGGAAAGCGGTGAACTGCGCCCCGCAGGCTATGGGGATATCGTCATCCTCTTGCGGACCACGGCAGGCTGGGATGAGGTATTTAAAAAGGTACTGGAAAAAAGCGGCATCCCTGTTTATATCACCTCCAAAACCGGATATTTTGCGGCGACGGAGGTTCAGACCATACTGAATTTTCTCAAGGTTTTGAGCAATCCGCTCCAGGATATTCCTCTGTTCGGTGTTCTGAAATCAGATGCAGCAGGCTTTACCGACGAGGATATTGCCTGTATGAAGGCGGAAATGGAAGGGGAGGGCAGAAGGCTTTTTACATGCCTGACCTCCTATACGGAAAAAGGAAGCAGGGAAGAGCTTTGTGAGAAGGCGCGGCACTTCTGCAGCATGCTGGAGCGATTCCGGAGGTATGTGGCTTATATGCCCATTCATCAGCTGATAGAGCAGTTCCTTAAGGAAACGGGGTATCTGTATACCATATCCGCCCTGCCCGGCGGGGAACAGCGCAGGGCCAATGTGGAAATGCTGCTTTCCAGGGCGGAGAATTTCGAAAAGACCAGCTATTTCGGTTTGTTCCATTTTATCCGGTACATGGAACAGGTGGAAAAATATAATATCGACTATGGAGAAGCCAACATTCAGGATGAAAATGCGGATACCGTGCGGATTATGAGCATCCATAAATCCAAGGGCCTGGAATTTCCCGTCTGCTTTGTGGCGGGGCTTTCCAAGAAATTCAATATGCAGGATACCAGCAAGCCTGTGATAATGGACATGGATTACGGAATTGCCCTTGATTTTGTGGATATCGAGTCCCGTGTGAAAGGGAATACCCTGAAAAAAAGCGTGCTTTCCGGCAAGCTGCGCAGGGACAGTCTGGGAGAGGAACTGCGCGTTCTGTATGTGGCGATGACCAGGCCGCAGGAAAAGCTGATTCTCACCGGCAGCTGCAAGGATGAAGATAAAGTGCGGCGGATGCTGGAAAATGGGGAGGACTATGAGCGCGCCGGGGGGCGTCTGGGCTTTATCCCCCGTTCCGAAGCCGCTTCGTATCTGGACTGGCTTCTGCCGGCCTGGGCTGTCTGCGGGCAGGAGGTGACACTGCTGTCAGGATCCGACCTTTTACAGGAAAATATGGAAGAAGAGCAGGGACGGGAATATCTGAGACAACGGCTGCGGACATTTGAAAGAGAGGCTTCGGAGGAAAAACAGGAGGAGGTTGAAAAACTCCGGCTCCTCCGTGAGCGTATGGAGAGCGTTTATCCCCATGAAAACCTCAAAAACCTGTATACAAAAACCACAGTTTCCGAATTGAAAAAGGTGGGAATGGAGGAAGCGGCGGAAGAAGCCTATCATCTGTTTGAAGAAAAGGAAATCGTCCCTTATCTGCCCCGTTTTGTCAGGGAAGAGGAGGCGGTGAGCGGAACGGCACGGGGAAGCGCTTATCATAAGGCGCTGGAGATTTTTCCCTTTGAACGGCTGGTACAGGAAAAGGGTGCAGGCCCGGCAGATCGGGAAAAGGTGGAAGAACTGCTGAATCAGATGACCGAAACGGGAGCGCTCAGCCGGGAATTCCGTGCGGCGGTGAATCCGGATAAAATAGCAAGGTTTCTGGAATCTGATCTGGCGGCCAGGATGGCGGGCGCGGCGGTGAAAAAGAAGCTGCATAAGGAACAGCCCTTTGTGCTGGGCCTTCCTGCCAGTATGCTGAACCCCGGTTTCCCTCAGGAGGAAACCGTACTCATCCAGGGGATTATCGACGTGTATCTGGAGGAAGAGGACGGCCTGGTTGTTGCCGATTATAAGACCGATTCGGTAACTCATGCACAGGAGCTGGTGAACCGCTATCAGGTGCAGCTGGATTACTATGCGCTTGCCCTGGAACAGCTGACGGGCAGGAGGGTGAAGGAGAAAATCATTTACTCCTTTGCGCTGGCGGAGGAAGTGGTGCTTGGCGCTGCCGGCGGACCATATCTGAAATGACCGGGAAATTCAGGGAAACCATTGCAAAAACAGTGAAAATCCGATATAGTTAGGAGGTGGGTACAGGCTGGAAAACAGCTTGTGCAGACTACGCAGGAACGGTGTGCCGGGGAAGCCGCTCCGTCTTGGCGGAAACGTCCGCGGTGACATCGTAAAATACTTTATCTTATGAGGAGGAAACTCAAATGAAACTAAAATTCGGTATCAAAGAAGTTGTTGCTATCGGTATCGGAACCGCGCTTTTCATCGTTCTCACCAACGTTCAGGTTCCTTTCGGCATCATTCCCAATACCGCCCTGCAGTCCAGAGTCGCTGTCCTGACATTTTTCTCGGCCGTATTCGGACCTATCGTCGGCGGAGCCATCGGCCTGATCGGCCATGCTCTGGGTGATGCGCTCTTCTACGGAAGCGTATGGTGGAGCTGGGTGTTCCCGGATGCTCTTTTCGGTATCCTGATGGGACTGTTCGCAGCCAAATATGCCATCAAGGACGGCGGTTTCAACGGAAAAGCAATTGCTCTGTTCAATGTGGTACAGATCATTGCCAACGCTCTTGCCTGGATTTTGCTTGCTCCTGTACTGGATATCCTGATTTATGCGGAACCTGCCAATAAGGTATTTACCCAGGGCGTGCTTGCCTTCATAGGAAATATTGTTGTTGCCGGTGTCCTCGGAACACTGCTTGCGGTGGCGTACTCCAAGATTGGGGCCAGATCCTCCAGCCTGTCCAAGGAAGATTAAAGGTTTCCTTTCCGGAAACAGGGTAAGAATATAAAGAATACCGGGAGGCATAGGTCCGGCTGCATGTGCGGCGTGATCTGTGCCTCCGGGACTGCTCTGACTGCCCTGACGGCAGAGGCCGAAGCCATGAGGATATGGTTTGGGAGCGCTGCCAGAGGGAATTAAAGTGAGGTAAACCATGACCCCGATTATAGAATTCAAGGATTATACATTCAAATACCGTTCCCAGGTAGAACCGACGCTGTACAATATTGACCTTGCGGTTTATCCGGGTGAGAAGGTTCTGATTGTGGGACCATCCGGCTCCGGAAAATCAACGCTGGCCCATTGTATCAACGGACTGGTTCCTTTTTCATTCCCGGGAGAAAGCTCCGGTACTCTGACTGTGGGAGGACAGGATCCATCCAAAGCCGGGATATTCGGCATGTCCAAGCTGGTGGGAACTGTGCTTCAGGATACGGACGGACAGTTTATAGGACTGACGGTAGCGGAGGATATCGCATTCGCCCTGGAAAATGACTGCGTGGAACAGGCGGAAATGTTTTCAAAGGTTGATGAAGTTGCAGAAATCGTGGATGTTAAAACACTATTGAGCCATGCCCCCACAGAGCTGTCCGGCGGACAGAAGCAAAGGGTTTCCATGGCGGGCGTTATGATTGATGACGTGGATATTCTGTTATTTGATGAACCTTTGGCGAACCTTGACCCGGCTACCGGGAAAAAGGCGATTGACCTGATAGACAAAATCAGCCGGACAACCGGCAAAACGGTGCTCATCATAGAGCACCGCCTGGAGGACGCCCTTTACCGGGATGTGGACCGGATCGTGGTGGTGGGAGACGGCCGGATTGTGGCGGACAGGAAACCGGATGAGCTTCTCTGCACGGATATCCTGGAAAAGGAAGGTATCCGTGAGCCTCTGTATATCACGGCTTTAAAGCATGCCGGCTGCGAAATCCTTCAGGAGACCCATCCCCAGCATATTGAAAGCATGGATTTGTCTCCTTATAAGGAAAAGGTACAGGCATGGTTCCGGAAAGCCAAGCTGCCTCCGGCCCGTCCCGGCAAAGAATCGGCTCTGGAAGTTCTGGATCTGGATTTTTCCTATATTACGGGCAGCCCCGTGCTGCGGAATATTGATTTTAAAATCGGAAAAGGGGAAATGCTCAGCATTGTGGGAAAAAACGGCGCGGGCAAGAGTACTCTTTCCAATCTTGTGTGCGGATTTATCAGCCCGGACAGGGGAAGCATATTGCTGGGCGGCACGGATATTTCATCTAAATCCATAAAGGAGCGGGGCGAGGTGATAGGCCTCGTCATGCAGAATCCCAATCAGATGATCAGCAAGCCCATGATTTATGACGAAGTGGCATTGGGGCTTGCGGTCAGGGGCGTGCCCGAGGAGGAAGTGAAGGAAAGAGTATACGAGACGCTGAAAATCTGCGGCCTGTACCCGTTCAGGAACTGGCCCATATCTGCGCTGAGCTTCGGACAGAAGAAAAGGGTGACCATCGCCTCTATCCTGGTTATGAATCCTGAGGTCCTGATTCTGGACGAGCCTACGGCGGGGCAGGATTTCCGGCATTATACGGAAATCATGGAATTCCTGAAGGAGATCAACGACCGCCTGGGAATTACCATTATCATGATTACCCATGATATGCACCTTATGCTGGAATACACGGATCGGGCGATTGTCATTGCGGACGGAGAGCTGATAGCCGATGATATTCCTGCTAATGTCCTGACCAGTGAAACCATTGCGGATAAAGCCTACCTTAAAAAAACATCCCTGTATGACCTGGCGGTGAAGTGCGATATCCCGGATCCCTCCGGCTTTGTGGAACGATTTATTTATTTTGAAAGAGAGGAGAGAGCCAATGGCTAGACTTCTTACTTATGCGCCTAAGAATACATGGATTCACCGGCTGAGCGGCGTGACGAAGATGCTGTTTTTTGTCCTCTGGTCCATTGCGGGCATGCTGACCTATGATACAAGGGTGCTTGCGGTCATGCTTGCGATCAGCCTGCTGATTTTCAAGGTGTCCAAAACGGAATGGAAGCAGGTGGGAACGGTATTCAAATTTATCCTCTTTTTCCTGTTTCTGAATCTGATCACCGTCTTTCTTTTTTCACCCTACCAGGGTACGGAAATTTACGGGACAAAGACAGTGCTGTTTCATATCGCGGGACGTTACAGCGTGACTACCGAGCAGCTGTTTTATGAATTCAATATCATGCTGAAATATTTCACGGTCGTGCCAGTTGTGCTGATGTTTATGGTAACCACGAATCCCAGTGAATTTGCGGCCAGTATGAACCGTTTAGGGATCAGCTACAATGTAGGTTATGCGATTGCCATCGCCCTTCGGTATGTTCCTGATGTACAGTCCGATTTTACCAAAATCAAACATGCCCAGGAAGCCAGGGGAATTGAAATGTCCAATAAGGCATCCATTTTTAAAAGGCTGAAAAATATGGCAAACATTATTTTTCCCCTGATTTTTTCCAGTATGGACCGAATCGATGTGGTAAGCAATGCCATGGAACTGAGAGGGTTCGGAAAAAAGAAAAAAAGGACATGGTACATGGGGAAACCGCTGGAACGAAATGATTATCTGACACTCGCATTTGTAGTCTGTTTTGTTGCGGCGGCGCTGGTCATTACTTTCCACGACGGAAACCGTTTCTTTAATCCATTTCAATAAATGACGGAATTATCCTCAGAATACGGCAGCGTATTAGGAAGGATGCGGAGGAAAACATATGAATTATACAATAGAAAATGACAGACTGAAGATTCAGATAAGCAGCAGAGGCGGGGAAATGCAGTCTGTTATCAGAGACGGAAGGGAATATCTGTGGCAGGCTGATCCCCAATACTGGGATGAAAAAGCGCCTAATCTTTTCCCATATATCGCCCGAATGACGGAAGGAAAATATGTGCTGGACGGCAAAAGCTATCCCATGCCTCTTCATGGCTTTGTCCATGTGACGGAGCTGTCCATGGAAGAGCAGGCGGCAGATCGCATTGTTTTCCGTCTGGATGCCGATGAAGAAACAGGAAAATGCTATCCTTTTGCTTTTACCTACAGAGTGATCTATGAGTTGGACGGAGATGTCCTTCATATTACGTACCAGGTGGAGAACCATGATGAAAAGACCATGTATTTCGGAATCGGCGGCCATCCCGGCTTCCTGGTTCCCATGGAAGATTCTCTCGGATTTGAAGATTATTACCTGGAGTTTGAGGGAACAAAAGATTATGACGAACCTGTCAGAATTGGGTTTTCACCCGATTGCTTTGTGGATGGAGGCGTGACACCTTTTCCTCTGACAGACGGCAGTAAAATTCCGCTGAAGCACAGCCTTTTTGACAATGATGCCATAGTTCTGACGCATACGCCGAAAACAGTGTCGCTGAAATCTGACAGAGGAACACGCCGTGTGACGGTGAGTTACCCGGATATGGACTATATAGGCTTCTGGCATGCCACTCTGACGGAAGCGCCCTATGTATGTATTGAGCCGTGGTCATCCCTGCCTTCGCGCCAGGGGATCGTGGAGGATCTTTCCACCCAGCCGGGGCTGAAAAGCCTGAAGGCGGGCGGTGTGTACCGCAACAGCTGGAGTATCGAGATTCATTAAGAAGGATAATCCGATTCAGACAAAATTCCCAAACTGTATAAAGTTTTTACAATATGGCAGTCCTGTCAGGATTTTTGACAGGGCTGTTTTTTTGTCTATGGAAGGGCTTCTGTAATTAGGCTATCCTATGGCTACAAGGTTCCGACAAACAGAGAACAGCAAATCCAAGAAGGTAAGAATATGTATTACAGTAATGGAAATTATGAAGCTTTTTCACAAAGGATGAAGACCTCTATGACAAGAAAATAGAAGATGTTTTTACCGATGAATTTTTCTCTTCTAACTTCTGGCTTTACTGGAGAACCATGTTTGCCTTTGAGGAATGGCACAGCGCCCTGGAGATGAAGCTGTATATCCAGCGTTTTATCCACCATATCGGAGGCCTTCCTGATTTCTCCGCCCTGAAATTTACCAAGTACAATCAGTATGAATCCCTGATTCTTCCCATGGTGAAGTACCTGGAAGAACGGAGAATTCGTCCCTGGGGGATGATGATCACGCGCCTGTTTGGGATGATTCCGCAGGCGGCTGCTGGCAGCTGTGGCGCAACATCGCGGCTCAGGATCCTTCTTTTGGCCATTCGGATAAATTCTGCACCGATACCAAGGCTACCAATTGGGAATCTGCAACCATCACTACGCTGGATGACCGGATTCCTCCTTATATACAGAAAATCTGCAAGAGGGATCCCTTCAGCGGCAAGGTAGTGACCGGGGGTATTATCACGGTGAAGGATTCCAAGTGGCTGATGAGCTATACCCTGAACAGACAGCCTCATTTCAAGGATCAGCCCAAGGATCAGCTGGTGGTGTGGGTATACGGACTGTTTACGTATGTTCCCGGTGATTATGTGAAAAAGCCCATGCGGGAATGCACGGGGCGGGAAATTACGGAGGAGTGGCTTTACCATCTGGGAGTACCTGTGGAAGAAATCCCGGATATGGCGGCTGGTTCCGCACACTGCGTTCCCTGTATGATGCCCTATATTACCGCATTTTTCATGCCGGGGGCCGAGGGCGACAGGCCTAAGGTGGTGCCGGAGGGCTGCACGAATTTTGCCTTTATCGGACAGTTTTCCGATACGGTGCGGGATACGGTATTCACTACGGAATATTCGGTACGTACGGCGATGGAAGCTGTATATACGCTGCTGGATGTGGACAGAGGGGTTCCGGAGGTGTTTGGTTCCTGTTATGATGTGAGAGTTCTGCTGGATTCTACGTCGAAGATGATGGATGGTAAGAAGCTGACGGATATGAAGGTGCCGTTTATATTGAATCTGGTGGAGAAGAAGGCGCTGAAAAAAATAGAAGGGACGGTGATTGAGGAACTGTTGGAAAGGTATCATGTGATTTAAGGATGGAAGAGCCGATGAGTGAAACTCCGGAGATTTATCTCCGGAGTTTCTTGATTTGTATCAGCTGTTAATTATTGAGTAAAGTCCTGCTATCCAGTAACAACTCTATCATTTTTGATGGTGCAGAAGTATTGGAGGAAACAATTGTTAATGTATCGGACTCATTTTGATAAAGTTCAGCAGCAGGCCATTCTCCATCAGAAGTAATAATTTTAGCATTTTCGACAGGAAAAGGACAGGAATTCCATACAAGTTCCAAAGTTGTAGAATCATTTTCTGTATCATAAGTCCATATGTGTATAATTTTGTTATCGGGATCCCAGGTCAGATTGCGGACCATGCCCGTACAGGAAAGAATATATGGCATATCTTTACCTATACAAGGATTAAAGGGAAGATTATAGTCAAGGCCGATTCCCCAATCCGGACCACCTACATACATCAGATTCAGCGGACTGTTTACTGCTTTCAGGAAGAGTGCTGCAAAGCGTATGATGTAAACACTGTTGCGTTCTCCCAGTTTGTCAATAGGTTCTCTGCCTTCATAACTGCATTCCAAGCCGATATGAATGCCCTTGTAATCAAAGTTCTTTTCCTGGTAATCCATTTCTGTCTGCAGAATAATACGGAAAAACTGCATAAACAGAGGGTCTCCGGTGACTTTACTCAGATATGGAAGACAATCCACATAATCGTTGATGCGCATAGGAAGGTCATAGGCAGAATAAAAATCCTGTTCTCTTACCAGACCACGTGTTTCATGGGTAAAACCTGGTATCTGTACGGGGATAACAGCAGCCCACTGATATGCAAAAGCATCTTTTGCCATCTGCAGATATCGTTCTTCTCCGGTTCTTATGTGCATTTGAGCACAATAACACATAAATCCCATAATACCGATAGCATCATTATTTTTGGGCGGTTTGCCGCCTCCTACCCAGGCACCTCCGTCCATGCAGCCATCAGCCCAGTTATTTGTATGTACAAAGTTCTGATACAGCCATTTTTCAATTCGAAGCTGTGTATTATGTATCTTTTCATCACCGGTATCCGCGTACATATAATCCATGGCAAGTAATGCTTCTGAAATAGCAGGCGCATATTTATCACATTTTCCATTTATATTATAGTTACGGCCAAGAGAACCATCCTCTTCTGTCATATTTACTGCAAACAAGATACATTTCTGGGCGGCTTCTTTCCATTCCCTTTTATCAATTCCTTCTGTCTTTAATACTTCGTCATAAAGCATGTAAAGGTGATGAGCGCCCAGATTCATATCGCCTATGTTGTAATAGAAACCAAATAATTCCTCTGACTGCATATCTTCAGAATTTGACTGATAAAGGGTACCCATATCCGTATTATAGATGGTGTATTGCCCTGATGAAAGCTGTTGAGATACTAAAAAATCTGCCATTTCAAAAGCACGTTCTCTTGCCCATGTTTCTTCTCTGTGTCGGCACCAATAGCGGTATAGTTCATAACCAAGCTGTACCTGAGGGCCGGGGCAGATATATTTGGAATACCATCCATGAGGAACTGTTGTATCATAGCGGCCGGTATCAGTTCGAATTAACTGGGTATAGCCTTTTCCGGGTATATAGCCAGGAGCATTCTTATACATATCCATCAGCATTTCCACAGCCCGATGAATGGGATAGCGTATGGAAGTGTCTTTATTATAACCACAGTTATCAATATATCCCTTCAGACACTCATACTGTGAATGACCCATTGATACGAGGAAACGAAAGTTTTTGATGGATTCTTCTTTTTCTTTAGTGAGTTCCACTCTAAGCAATTCTAATTCAGTAATACACTGTAAATCTAATGCCCGTGCCATTCCTTTAAAAGGAGAATAAAGACGGAAGGGAGCCTCAGGTGTATTTTGGCTGTCAATTTCGACATGGGCTGCATAGAATTCATCTTCCAGATGATACCCTGCACTAAGATACACTTCCTGTCCATTCAGTTTTTCACAGCCTAAAATTACAGGAGCCCGGGAAATATCCGTATCAATACACCAACGTTTTCCTTCTTTACCAAAAAGAGTATCTTCATATGGGTATTTCATAAAAACGGCTTCACTGGTATAAAAAGGAATGCTTATAAATACACGGTGATAAATAGGATGAATAGGATCAAGTTCATATTCAAAGATAATGGCTGGAGAAGAAGCTGATATACTAGCATAAATGTGAAGGCTTAGTTTTTCATCTTTTCCCCAAAAATGTATTTTTCCTTTTTTCTCTGTATTTTCTACAATTTCATACTGTTGCGCACAAAATTGTTTTCCAACGGAATCTTCTTCTAAAAAAAAGGAAATTGGTTCACCAAGGGGCACATCATCAAGATAAAAGGTACCAAGCCCCCATTTTCCATCATTCAGGGATGGAATCCATTGTCCTGTATTACGATTCCCCATTATGGGAATCCCCTGATTATTTACAGATATTAACATATTAGCAGTAGTCATTCTGCGCCTCCTTATTCTTGTAGAATTGTGAGATTCGTATATAAGAACAAATTGGCATTTGAGAATTCTGTAATTTGAAATTAGCACATATAACGAGAAATGTCAAATAAAATCATAAAAAATACATTATATATGAGAATTTATTTTTTACACTTAAATAATAGACAAAAAATGTATAAAAAATTTATATATTATATAAGAATTTATACAATATGAACAAGAGTGTATTGACAAAACTACAAAACAGTAGTACTTTGAAAATGTGAGATTCGTAATTAAATAAAAGTTTTTATATAGGAACACATTAAACGTATATACAGTTAATAGAAGGTAAGGAAATGAGCAATTTATGTAAACAGGAACAGTATGAAAGTTAAGTGAAAAGGAGAAGGTTTATGAAAAGAAAAGTATGGAAAAAGGTGACGGCAATCCTGGTAACCTCCGCAGTTTTATTAGGAGGATGCACAAGTACGAATCAGAAGGAATCAGAAGGAGCAGCGGAACCCACACCGGAAGCAGCAGTGGATAGCAGTGAGGTAGTAACCGGTGAAGGAAAGGAGACTATACGTTATATGATCTGGGGAGATGCCAGTCTGTATAATCAGATATCAGATAGTCTTCAAACTACTTATCCGGAGTTTTTCGAAAAATATGAAATAGAAGTAATTGTTGGCGGCTCTGGTGATAATGAAGTTGCTGAAAAAATTCGTTTATCTCTGGCTAGTGGAGAACCATGTGCAGATATTATTCAGCTGAATTATACGCAGGTGCCTGAATTTGCTGAGGCAGGGGCTTTGGAAGATTTGAGCGATGTATATGAAGGTTATGAAGATAATCTGACATTTGCAGCAAAGAATCTATCTCAGTATAAAGATCAGATAGTTACGGTAGCTAATCAGATAAACAGTAAGCTTTTTTACTATAGAAAAGATATTTTTGATGAATGTGGTGTGGATCCGACACAATGGAAAACAGTTGATGATATGATAGCTGGTTCGGCCCAAATCAAAGAAAAATATCCGGATTCTTTCATACATAACTGCAGTAAAGAAGAAGGCTTCAGCGGATACGATGCCTATATGATGATGTGTGTTTATGATGCAAAATTCAGTGATGAAAACGGGGAATATATATGTGACACGGATCCAGGTCTGCGAAAGAGTATGGAAACATTGAAAAAAATATTTGATTCCGGTATTTGTTATGGCTCTGGTGATTTTACTCCGGACTGGGAAGCAGCGTTGGCGGATGGAACATTGGTAGGTGAGTTTACAGGAAGCTGGTTTAAATTATTTATTCCCGGATATGCGCCTGATCAATCCGGAAAGTGGGCAGCTTGTCTGTGGCCGGAGGAAATCCGTAAAGGTTCGGAAGCAGGAGGCAGTGTATTGGTAATTCCTGTTTTTTCTGAGCAGAAAGAGGCGGCCAAAGAGTATTTGAAGATGTACAGGCTACAGAAAGAAGGTGTTTTAGCAGCCTTTGAAAATGCTGACAGAACTCCGATAACTCAGGCAGAATTTGATACTATTGCTGAAAAAGAAAATGATTATCTGACTAATAATTATTGGAAGATTGAAAGTGACAGCTATGATCAAAACAGTTTTACTATTTTTAATTATTCTCCTAATGCGGTAGCGGAAATGACCATTTTTAATGGTTGGTGTGCAAAATATTTTTCTGGTCAGGCAGATTTGGATGAAACACTGAAGGGTATGAATGACGATATGAAAAACCAGATAGGTAATGCACTGGAGTAAAGATTGCCATGATGGCGGCGGGGATCTGTTCAAAGATCCCTGCTATTAAAGGGAGGTGTTTTTTTGCAGGGAAAATCATTGAAAGATAAAGTAGTACCATATCTGTTTATTCTGCCTTTCCTTATTTCCTTTCTTTTATTTTTTGTAATACCAAGTATATATTCTTTTTATCTGAGCTTTACTAAATATCCTGGATATGGGCAGGCTAAATGGCTGGGAATTCAGAATTACAGGAATATTCTGCACTATGGAAGATTTTGGGATGCTTTGGGAAGAACATTTTTTTATTGGCTGGTTAAGTTTATTCCTGTTACAGTAATCAGCTTTATGATGGCTTATTGCCTTAAGACAAAGGCTATTGTTAATAACCCTGTTTCCAAGGTTATAAAACCGATTCTGTTCCTTCCTCAGGTATGTGCAACAACAGCCTGTGCTCTGGTTTTTATGATTATTTTTGCTACACAGACAGGAGTAATCAATCAAATTTTTGGAGGGGAAATTTCTTGGATAGAAAATGCCAGAACATCTAAATGGGTGGTATTGATTTTGCTGATCTGGCGAGGAGCAGGATGGTTTATGGTAGTTTATCTGTCAGGGATGACAGCCGTTTCTCAAGATGTAATAGAGGCATCCAAAATCGATGGAGCCAATGCGGCCCAAACGCTAAGACTTATCATCATTCCCCTCATGAAACAGACCTTTAAATTTGCTTTTATTATGGATGCTATTTCCAGTCTGAGGATGTATACGGAAGCAGCTGTTCTTACAGCAAAAGACGCGGGAGGTGTAGCAAGAGAGGTCGCAGAAGGGGTTATTAACCTATTGATGTTTAACTTGAATTCCGGTAATTTTGGTATGGCATGTGCCTATGGCTGGATCATATTTGTGATTATATTTGTCATATCTTTGTTTATTCTGGGTACGTTCCGTGAGAAAAAGGAGAAAGGGCGGTAATGAAATTGAAGAAACAATATAAGTGGAAAAGTTTTCCGGTATGGATCTTTTTAGTTATCATGTGCCTTCTTTCCCTGTTTCCCGTTTATATTATGATAACAGGATCCTTTAAGAGTGCTTCAGATTTAGCAGTGAATTCCTATGGACTTCCTCAGAAATGGACACTGGAAAACTACAGAAGGCTTTTATCGTATAACAGTGGAATTATTGCCAGGACATACATGAATTCTATAGTAATTACGGCCTCCCATACTATATTGGTTATGTTATTTGGTTCTATGGCGGCTTTTGCATTTTCTAAGTATCATTTTAAAGGTAAAACAGTCCTTTTCACCCTGCTACTTGCCACGATGATGGTACCGTTTGAACTAAGTGTGACACCATTATATATCATGTTCAGTAAGATTGGATGGCTGAATTCCTATAAAATACAAATCATTCCATTTACAGCAAATGTTTTCGCCATGTTTATGATCCGCCAGTTTATGGAAGGTATTCCGGATTCTTTGGTTGAGGCTGCCAGGATAGACGGAGCAGGACATTTTAAAATTTATTACAAGATTATGGTACCTATATGTAAACCGGTAATGGGATCTACTACGGTATTAGTAGCTTTGGCTAAATTTAATGATTATCTTTGGCCTAAAGTTGTGGTTCAGAAACAAATGTATCAGCCTATTATGACAGTACTGCCCACTCTAAATGAAAAGAATGTAGTCTGGAATATCCCAAGGGAACTGATTCTAACGGGATGTACTATTGTTATTGTACCACTTATTATTTTGTTTGTTTGTCTACAGGATTTATTTATGGATTCAGTAGCAATTGGCGCGGTAAAAGAATAGAAAGGAATAGCTGTACACAGGCTTGGAGGAAAAAAAATGACACAATTCAGAGGTATTTTTGGTATACTCACGGCTTCTTATAAAGAGGATATGTCACTGGATGAAAAAAGTGTACGCAGTCAGGTGGATTTTTGTGTGAAAGCAGGAAGCCACGGGATTGTTGTTCCTGTGAATGCCAGTGAGTTTATTGTTTTAAGTGATGAGGAAAGAAAGGATATTATCAGATTCACGGTAGAACAGGCAGCTGGAAGAGTACCTGTTATAGCCGGGGTAACTACTCAGTCAACGTATCAGTCAGTAGAATTTGCTGCGTATGCAGGAAAGATAGGAGCAGATGGTTTAATTGCTATGCCTCCTTATGGGGCTAGGGCTACTGATGATGAAATTGTAGAGTTTTATAAGAGGATAGGTGATGCAGGCAGGATTCCTGTGTTTATTCAAAATTATATTCCACCGGTAGGAACTGCAATGTCACCATCTCTTTGCGTCCGTATCATGCAAGAGGCAGATTATGCCAGTTACATAAAGGAAGAAACTCAATATTCCAGCCAGGTTATTACTGAAATTGCCAGACTTGCTGAAATACTTCCGAAAGAAAAATATTTAGGTACTATGGGAGGAAAGGCAGGAAGGTATCTGATTGATGAATATCACAGAGGTGTCTGTGGAAATATGCCTGCCTGCGATATAGTAGATATCGATGCTAAAATATGGAACCTTCTGGAAGAGGGAAAAGAAAAAGAAGCAATAGCACTTTATAATCAAGCTATTCCTCTTATGAATATGGAATATATGTATGGATATGTACTATATAAAGCTGTTTTGAAAAAGAGGGGCATAATAGACTGTGATTCAGTCCGGGTTCCTGGGGGAAAACGGCTGGATAAGTTTGACTATACGGAACTAGACAGGATTTTAAAGGAACTGGAACCTTATTATCAAGTATAAGCCAAGAGGGTTATAACAGTCAGGCGGTGGGATAAATGAAAATTATAGATATGAAAATTGTCGTAGTCGGTAATCCATGGAAAAATTGGATATTTGTAAAAATTTTTACAGATGAAGGGATAGAAGGCCTTGGTGAATGTACGGGAGGCTTGATGACAGCACCGAATGAAGGAAGTCTGAAGGAATTGAAAAGCCGTATTATAGGCCGGGATCCAACCCGGGTGAATGAACTGATTGATTTTGTAAGAAAAACCCTTTTTCTTTCACGAGGAGGAAATGCTTTATCAGGTATTGAAATGGCATGCTGGGATATTATTGGAAAGACATGCGGCAGGCCGCTTTATCAGCTGCTTGGTGGAAAAGTAAGAGAAAAAATCAGAGTATATGCTAATGGATGGTATCAAGGCCCCAGAGAACCACAGGCATTTGCTGAAAAAGCTGCCCAAATGGTTGAGGCAGGATATACCGCCTTAAAATTTGATCCCTTTGGCAAAGCTTATAAATTCATGAGCAGGGAAGAAGAGATACTTTCCATGGATATAGTCAGAGCCGTAAGAAGAACGGTCGGGGAACAGGTAGATTTGATGATAGAGGCGCATGATCGTTTCAGCTTGTCACAGGCAGTGCGTTTAGGACAGCTTTTAGAGGAATTTCATCCATTTTGGTTTGAAACTCCTGTTTTATCGGATAATCTGGAAAAGGTGAATGAGGTAGCGTCAAGAATACATATACCAGTTATTGCCGGAGAACGTAGTGAGGATCCGCGGGAACTAGCAAGGCTAATGTCAGCAAACAGGATTGATCTTATTAATCCGGAAATTCTTGGTGTGGGAGGTATCGGAGGCCTGTTGGATTGTTTTGCAGCAGCCAGATGCTTTGACTGTTTTGTAGCACCTCATAATGCTCAGAGTCCATATTGTACTGCTGCGAATGTACATGTTGGTATTACGCAAACTAATTTGTTAATTCAGGAATGTTTTGATGATTCAGCAGCGCCTTGGGTGAGTGAGGTACTTCTTGGTTTCCCCAAAGTGAAGAATGGCTATATTGAGCCGGAAGATGTTCCAGGAATTGGGGTAAGCCTTCAGGAAGAAGAAGCATTGAAACATCCTTATGGAGATAAGAATTTTTTATGGATGTTTGAGGATGGATGGGAACGAAGAAAGGGAAACAAGTAGAGGAGTCTGGGATATGCGGTTACAGGATAAAGTCATTGTAGTTACAGGAGCAACCAGTGGGATTGGAAAAGGAATTGCCAGGGTATTAGCCGGAGAAGGTGCTTGCATTGTTCTTGCGGGACGTAACAGCATTGCCGGGCTGAAAGTAGAAGAACAGATATGCCAGGACGGAGGCAATGCATTTTTCATGGAAACAGATATTCGTTGTGTGGACATGTGTAGGTCGCTGATTGATGAGACTGTTAAAAAATATGGCAGGATAGACGGTCTGGTAAATAATGCAGGAATATTTCCGTATGCAGAATTTGAAGAAGTAACCGAAGAAATGTATGACTCTGTTTTGGAAACAAACATAAAAGGTGCCTTTTTTTGTACGCAGCAAGCTGTTAAGTATATGAAACAGCGCAGATGCGGTTCAGTGGTTAATATCGGTTCTACACATTGGCAAACAGGGGGACAGGGATTAAGTGTGTATTCGGTCTCAAAAGGAGGGCTGCATACTTTTACACAGCATATTTCGCATCATTATGCCCCGGATGGAATCCGCTGTAACTGGGTAACGGTAGGATGGGTTATGTCTGAAGGCGAAAAAAGCCGGCTTTTGAATACAGGAATGACGGAAGAAGATATTGCAGCACAGGCAAAAAAAGAAATACCTATGGGACAGTTTCAGACTGCTGAAGATATCGCGAATGCTTGTGTATATCTTTTGTCTGATGAAGCAATGCAGGTAACAGGGACGGATATTAAGGTAACAGGCGGCTTTTTATCCGTATCCCGAATTGGATAATTAGGGTTGGAGGAATATTATGGGACAGATTAAAATAGCTATTATCGGTGCAGGCAGCTCACAATTCTCAGGAGGAATAATAAGAGATATTTGTGTTACTCCGAATTTGCACGGAATAAAAATTACGTTGATGGACATTGATGAGAAACGGCTGCGTTTCATCGGTGCCATGGGAAAAAAACTGGCGGATGAACTTAATGCTCGTATTGATTTTGAGCTCACCACAGATAGGGAAAAAGCCCTTGATGGAGCATCTTTCGTTATAAATACCGCTCAGGATCAGGGGCATCCATGGGCTACAGAACTGACAGAAATGGCAAAACGTCATGGATATATGTATGGAGGTCTTCTTTCTCTTACCTACAACGCTGCCTTTCTGATAGATGTGGCAAAGGATATAGAAAGAATATGTCCGGATGCATTGCTTATCCAATCATCGAATCCGGTTTTTGAGGGATGTACCGCAATTACGCGAAGTACACGGGTGAAAACGGTAGGACTATGTCACGGACACTATGGTTATCGTGATATAGCTGATGTTTTGGGGCTGGAGCGGGAATATGTTTCAGCAAAGATGTGTGGCTTTAACCATTGGATTTTCATGACAGATTTCAGATATAAAGGAATTGATGCCTATCCTCTTATAGATAGATGGATAGAGGAAGAAGCGGAGGAATATTGGAAAAAGCCAAGGAAATACTCCGATCAGCAAATGAGCAGGGCGGCTATTCATCAATATAAAATGTTTGGTCTAATGCCTATTGGTGATACCCCTCGTATGATGGATTTTCCAACTATGTATGGTTGGATATACAATGAAAGCCTGGAAGCCAAAAAGTATTTTTATAGTCAGCAGGGAGGCTTTGACAGCGAAGAGGGATGGAACCAGTATCTGGCCGACTTAAATCAGAATTTAATAAAAATTGAAGAGGCTGCTGTGAATCCTGAGAAAAAGGTAAGTGAAATTTTCGAACCAAAGCAGTCAGATGAACAGATTGTGCCAATAATAGAGTCTCTTTTGTTTGATATACCAAGGATATATCAAGTGAATATACCTAATAAGGGCAATTTATTGGAAGGTTTTCCTGAAAATATAGTAATAGAGGGGCAGGCATTGATATCCGGTGCAGGTATTCAGGGAATACATAATAACAGACTTCCGGACAGAGTCATGGCTGGAGCAATGAATCCCAGATATGTACAGTGTGAATTGATTTGTGAAGCGTTGCTTTCCGGAGAGCGGCAAGCTTTTAAGCTGGCTCTGCTGGCGGATCATTATACAAAGAGTGAAACCCAGGTGGATGCTCTTCTGGACGAATGGTTTTCTCACCCGAAGAATACTGCTATTAACAAACTGCTGAAGAAATAAGAGGCATAATATATTTACATAGGAGGGCAGGATATGTCAAGTAATATAGAATTACGAAATATAAATGGAAAACAGTTGATTTATGTGGAGGGAGATCCCTTTTTGATACTTAGTTTTCAGTTGGATTGTGATTCCTGCTATGATGCAGGCACAATAGACCGTATGATGAAAAATGCGGTGAAGATGGGGTGTACAGGAATATCTCTTCTCTTATATTGGCGGTTGATCGAACCGGAAGAAGGTAAATACGATATGACGATTTTAAAGTCTATGCTGGACAGTGCGGCGGCATATGGTTTGAAAATTGTGCTCGTATGGTTTGGATCTTATAAAAATGCATGTATGCATTATGCTCCTGACTGGGTCATCCGGGATAGAACACGTTTTGCCAGAGTGATAAAAGAAGATGGCAGTATAGCACCTTTTGTGGCCTGCCCTAATGGAAAGGAATTATTGGAGAAGGATATTGCTGCTGTCAGTCAGGTATTTTTATTCCTTAAGAGTGAAGATACCCAAAATACAGTAATTCTTTTTCAAGTTAATAATGAAACAGGAATTATTGGAAATACAGATCGCTGTCACTGTAAGGTATGTGAAAATCTGTTTATAGAAGGAGGATACCGGGAAAAGTACCCTGATAATGCAGCAGAGGCTTTTATGGCAGAAAGTATACTATCCTATCAGGAAGCAATAGCAAAAAAAGCAAAAGAAATTTATGATATTCCCTGTTACATGAACTGCTGGCTTGCCCAACATTCTCCTGATTCGATACCAGGCTATACTTATCCCTGCGGAGGTCCGGTTTATCGTGTCCTGGATATTTACCGGGATAAAAAGAAATATGTGGACTTTGTTTCACCTGATATTTATACACCAGGCTATAGAGATTTTTTGAGAATTGCAGAAGAATATTGTTTTGAAGGAAATCCTTTATATGTTGCAGAGCATGCTTTGGGAAAAAGCAGCAGGGCTTATAAAAATGTATATTATGCATTTGGAGAATTTGGAGCGCTTGGTTTTGACCCATGGGCTATTGACTGTGCATATCCGGATATGATGGAGTCTCCTCTATGTGACTGTTTTCATGAGCGTTGGAGTGATGAAGCATATGATATGCTGGAGTCTTTCGTCCCTATCAGGGATTGTATGATTCCGGTGGCAGAAAATATGGGTACTGAAAGATTACAGTACTGGGTACAGGAAGAAGGAGAAACGTCAGTAACATTACTTTTCGAAGATGTAGCGGTTAAAGTGGATTATTGTAAGCCGGAATTTGGAGCTAGCCGTGGTATTGTAATTCGGATGGACGATAAGGAATTTATTGTACTTGGATGCAAATCGACATTTTGTTTCCTGGATAGGAACGGGGAAAAACTTCGGCTTAAGGATTCCTGGAGAGGCACATATAAAAAGAGAAAATTCATCAGAGAACGAAGAAATACCATATCTTGGAATGATGATGCATTTACAGTTATGCTGAAAGAATGTGGGGTTACCCTGAATATTCTGGATGAATGAAAATATGTTGGCTGAAAAAGGAGAAATCAGATGAAACAGCTTGAGGCACAGTTGGAAGAAGCCGTTAAATGTTTATTGGGAGAAGGTCCCTGTTATGATGAAAAAACAGGGATACTGTCTTGGGTGGATATTAAAACCGGTACCCTTTATAAAAAGAAAGAAGGCAGAGTTACATCTATTCAAACAGGACAATATCTGGGAGCAGCAGTTCCTGCTGACAGCGGAAATTATGTAGGTGTGCTGACCACCGGAATTTATCTTATAACAGATAAGACTATTCATAAAATATATACCCTGAATGAATTTCATGATTTCCAGCGTGCTAATGATGCGAAATGTGATGCCGAAGGCAGACTCTGGTTAGGTTCCATGCCATTATTTGAAGATGATATGGATAAAGGAGGAAATCTGTATTGCTATAGTATGAAAGCTGGATGCAGGCTGATGCTTGGTGGGACAAAAATATCCAATGGTATGGCCTGGAGCAGAGACGGACAAACCATGTACTATATTGATTCAGCTAGGAAACAGGTAGATGCTTTTGATTATGATATGCAAAATGGGATGATTGGTAACAGAAGAAAAGTGATTGAAATTCCCGTTGGTGTTCCGGATGGAATGACTATCGATGAAGAAGGAATGCTTTGGATAGCCTTATGGGGAACGGGCAGTGTAGGAAGATTCTGTCCTATAACTGGTAAAATGTCGGAAAGAATTATAGTACCCACATTAAATGTGTCTTCCTGCTGTTTGGGAGGACCGGAAGGCGATATCCTGTACATAACGACATCAGGGGAAGGCGGCGGGAATGGAGACGGATTTTTATATTCAGTACATACTGGTGTGAGAGGGCTTCCTGTAAATCGGTTTGATGACAGAAAATGGATATTACAATGAGAGAAAACAGAATAACTATCGATATGGGGACAACAAATACAAGAATTGTCTTGTGGGGAAAAGGACAACAAAAGAGAGGAGAAATAATCTATAGAATCGGAGCAAAAAGAAGTGCTGAAGAGGGGAATAACAGAGAAATCTGTGAAGCTTTAAGAAATGGATTTACAGAACTTTTCAAGCAGACAGGGGTATGCTGGGAACAGGTAAAAATGGTAATTGGCTGCGGGATGCTGACTTCTGAACTGGGACTTGTTCAAATACCCCATATATCTGCTCCGGCAGGTATATGTGAATTGGCACAGTCTGTAAGAATGGTAAACATTCCCGATATTTGTCCTTTGCCTTTTTATCTGATACCCGGGATACAAACAGCAAAAGAAACAGTTACTGTGGATAACTATGATAAGTATGATGTCATGCGGGGAGAAGAGACGGAAACAGTAGCTATTTTGAAACAGTTCGGGCTGTCCGGCCCTGTCCTTTTGTTTTTGACAGGATCTCATGATAAAATTATTTTTGTGGACAGGAATGGAAGAATTTCTCATTCTATTACCAGTATGACAGGCGAATTGCTGGAAGCGGTAACTTTTCATACAATATTATCAGATGCGACAGGAAATGCTTTTGTTACATCGGAGGAATATGAAGAAGATATGGTTATGAAAGGATACTTGGATGGAAAGCGATTTGGAATAGGACGAAGTTGTTTTTATGGAAGAATTTTAAAGGAATGCGCCGATATAAACAGAATCAAGATATGCAATTACCTTTTGGGTGTTATGCTTCAAAATGATATAAAGGCTGTCGAGAATGAAACAGCTGGTTTTCGGGATGCGGTAGTAGCAGGAAAAGGTGCTGTAGGAAACGCATTGTATATGATTCTGAAGAAAGAACGAATATTTGAAAAAGTAATTCATTTCGAAGATTGTAAAGGAGAATCTTTTTCTTCTGTTGGTGCTTTAATGATTGCGGATTATCTGATACAAAACGGTTGAATTAATGGAAAATTAAGGATAATATTAAAGAGATATAGGAATATTCTGTTAATTAAAATGCCGGATTAAAAAATCTAACGGGGGAAAAGGTTATGAGAGAACAGAACCACAGATCAACATCCAGGGTGCTTGATATTTTTGAGTTGCTGTCCCTGTCAGAAAACGGTTTGACTTTGACTGAGCTGGCAGCAAAGCTTGATGCACCCAAAAGTAGTATTTTTCCTATTATTCATACAATGGAGGAGAGGCAGTTCGTTAAATGTGATGCAACTACTAATAAATATAAGATAGGTCATAAAGCGTATCTAACAGGCGGAACATTTGAAAGTGAAAAGCCAATATTTGAATACATTAAATGCCAGATGAAAGAGGTGGCGGACAACTGCAATGAAACCTGTAATCTGGGTATATTAGTAGGTTCCCTTGTTACCTATGCTGCTATTTGTGAATCCAGAAATCCTTTTGGATACAGGGCCTATGTTGGAGTACGTTTTCCGGCTTATTGTTCTGGTATAGGGAAAGCTCTTCTCTTGTATAAGACTAAAGAAGAATTGATGGAATTATACCCGGAAGGCCTTAAGAAATATACGGAAAATACCATTACAAGTTTTGATGAGCTGTATGCCCAGCTTCAGAAAGCAAAGGAAGAGGGATTTACTTATGAATCGGAGGAGGCAAGAGAAGAAATTTTCTGTATTGCCATAGCGTTGTGCAATGGAGACAATTCTGTTGCTGCCATCAGTGTATCTATTCCTCTTTATCGGGCTACAGATGATAAAATCAGTCTGGTAAAAGAAAATTTGAAAAGGGTAAAAATGAATACAGAACAGTATCTAAAAAAATTCAATATTGTAGATGGATGGGAAATCGTATGAGTGAATAAAGGATAAAAAAACAGCAGTTTAGGCTGCTGTTTTTTTATGAACGTAAGATTAATTACTGCTGGTAGCCATAACTTTCAATCTGCCCATAACCCTCTCTATTGGCGGCAGAGCGATAAGAATAACGGTAAGAATGGCTTCCGGAAGAATATAGCTCAGATTATAAAGGGTAGATGCCCAGATAGCAGCCATATTTCCGCCGAAATTTCCCACATAGGTAGTATAGAAAATAAAACCGGAAATTTCATGGAACAGGAACCGGCCTGCAACACCTGCCAGATAACCCTTCAGAAGTCCATGCTTTGACTTACTGAAGAAACCGGAAAGCCCCAGTGCGCCGAAGGCCAGAGGAAAGTCCAGAAGCACCTGGGCGGGATGGACAACATAAGGGCCGGTAATAAACTGCAGGACGCCGTAGGCCAGAGCGGCGATAATTCCCACCTTGGGTCCGTACCAGTAACCGACCAGACATACGATCAGCATGGAAAAAAGAGTGATTGAACCGCCGTTAGGAAGACTGGGAAGTTTGATAACAGTGGCGATGACGGTTGCCAGCGCGATGGCAACACCGGAATAAACGACTTGCTTTACAGTGATAGAACTTTTGCTCATAAAAAAACCTCCTTGGTATTTGTACGCAAAGAGGGAAGTGATTTAATCGCTGCGAATCTGTACGGTTATGATATATAACAGAATCGCATGATATTGCTTTTGTAAATAACGGATGCAGAAGGTATAAGTTAATTTATCCATATTTACAAAATATGCTTCCTTACGCCGGTATTACCCGGGTCAAGTGGTAAGGGTCAGAAACCAGTGGTTTCATTCTCAGCAATCGGCTCCCCTAGCGTGCATTTGTATTAAATTCTTACTTACTATAAACCGTTAAAGTGAAAAAGTCAAGTATATATACGGAACGTGAATTATTGTATCTGTACGGAACGATGAATTATTGTATCCTGCTTTTAAAATTTATTTATGGGAAATATGATAATTGGAAATAAAGGGAGTGTTAATTGAAAATGAGTATAACTTAAATAAGGCAAGTGACTGGCTTCATTTTTATTATTATCTGTTAAGAAAATAAAAGAAATGACGACGGCTGTTTTTGTAAATAACCATATATTTAGAGAAAGGTGGAGTGAAGGATGTTAAATTTCGCTCCACCTTTTTGTATTACTGACACAAAAAACATAGAAAAATTTTGGATAATTATGATGAGAAAAAAGATAATATTAACGATATAATAAAAAATATAATAGGTAAGTCTTTACATTAAATTACTATAGGAAAACAGGGGATATGAATAGAAAATGAAGACAGAATACAAGGATGCTGAAATAATTATCCAGAATGCGATCTATTATTATCTGATAAAGCGGTTCGTACCGTGTTTAAGGGCAGAGAATGTATGGAAAACGTATATATTGTAGCAGTAGGAAAAGCAGCATGGGAAATGGCTCATACCTGTCAGAAAATATTGGATGGTTATATAAAGAAAGGTATTATCTTGACAAAATGCGGGTGTGCACAGAAGAATTTGACCATTTTGAGATAATTGAGACAGGACATACAATACCTGATGATAATTCCATAGCGGGTATCCCCAAAATAATTGATATGGTAAAGGGGCTTACGGAAGAGGATAACATAGTCTTTCTTTTATAGGGAGGAGATCCCGCACTCTTTGAAAAACCGGTACCGGGAATAACATTGGAAGATATTCAGGAGGTTACACAGCAATGTATGAACAGCGGTGCCAACATTACCGAGATTAAAACCATAAGAAAAAGATTGTCGGATGTAAAAGGCGGAAGAAACCAGGAAATAGCATTGAGTGCGGCACATGGAATACGAGATTTGCAAAATGTAGTTATTTTTCCATCAGTTCGGATGGTATGGACGGTCTCACGGACGCGGCGGGAGGAATTGTAGATGGGAAGACAGTGGATGAATTGGAGACTATGGGAATCAGTTGTGAGGAGATTCTGAAAAATTTTGATTCATACTATACGTTGGAAAAAGCAGGCGGTTTAATCAGAACCGGTGCAACGGGAACTAATGTGAATGTTAATGAACAGGCCGCACTGGACGTATTACTGGCAATGGAAAAGTAGAGTTTAGAGAGGCTGACGGAAAATTCCGTCAGCTTTTTCTTGATTTGACAGAAAGGTGAAGTCAGAATATAATCGTAATACTACAAAAGAGTGGTGCGGGTAATGGAGGGAAAGATAATGGACAGTGTTTTGGCAGGAAAGCTGATTGAACGGATATCCAATTTTACGGATTATAATGTAAATATTATGGATGAGAACGGAATTCTCGTGGCAAGTCGGATGAAAGAACGTATCGGTTCTTTTCATGAAGTGGCGTTTGATATTATTAATGGTTCAAATGATACGGTGATGGTTGATATGGATAATCCGGAAACCGGCGTAAAGGCAGGTGTGAATATGGCTATTTATACCAACAAGAAAAAGGTTGGCGTAGTTGGCGTTACAGGCAGCCCTGATACGGTTTTATCTGTTGCAAAAATAATAAAGATGTCCGTGGAAGTTATGATGGAATATGAAATGTATAAGTATGAGAGTATGAAAAAATATAATTTGAGAGAACAGCTCATGCATCTCATATTTTATAATGATAATTTTGAAAGAGAAGATCTGAGCAAGTATTTTAAGGCGCTGAACCTGGATGAAGAAATTTTACGTATTCCGATTTTAGTCCAGATAGAAAATTCGGCGGCTCATATGACAAAAATAAAAGAAATTCTGGATGGGAATAAATTCCGTTCCCGACAGGATATCGGGGATACTACAAAAGAGGACTTTATTTTCCTGTTTAAAGGAATTGACTGTGATATTAAAGATGTCATGCAGGACTATAAATATCTGGTTGGTGAATACCTGTCCCCTCTTCTTCAATATGTCAGGGCTCGTCATTTGGTTTATAACATTTACGTGGGGCCCATACAAAATGACATCATGTATTATCGTCAGGCTTATCTGGACTGTATGTGGATGCAGAAAAATATGGGGAACAGTGAGAACAGAAGCTTTTATTTTTATGATTATATGATCCGGTATATGGAGTCCAGAGTTCCGGTATCCGAGTTTAATGCCATATTTTATATGCTGAAGAAAGAGCTGGGGAAAAAATTTACAGATAACTATACAGAGACAATGGAAGCTCTGATAGAGAAGGATTATAATCTGGCAAAGGCGGGGAATATGCTTCATATCCACAAAAACACCCTTGTATACAGGCTTGATAAAATAAGAGAGGTATTAAATATGAATCCTCTGGTAAATAATACAGAAAGAGAATTTATGGAGTGTTTTTACTATTATTTGATACGAAAATAGATTTGTGTTGAGGAAACAAATAACCGTCGGGAATTTTGGTGCGCAGGCTGATTTCAATACCTTCCTGGTCCGATATAATAAACTCATGATTCAGCGGGACAATAAAGCTGAAGATGGTAGTCACTATTATAAAGAACAGGGAGGTATTTTTAATGGGAAAAATGAAAAAACTGATGGCATTGCTGGCATGTACAGCCATGGTAGCAGGAAGTATTGCAGGATGCGGATCCAGCAGCGATACCAGCGCACCGGCGCCCGCAGAACCGGCGGTATCTGAACCGGCAGGTGAATCGGCGGAAGCGGGAAGTGAAGCCGCTCAGGGTGATTCACAGGTGGTGAGTGAAGAGAGCGGTACTCTGAGGATGTATGGCCCGGGGCTTTTTGCAGCGGTCGGGGAAAACGGAACCACAGATATGATTACAGGAGTTGCCCGTCCGGGTTACAGCGAGCTTATTAAACGCTGGAATGAACTTTATCCCAATGTTACATTGGAAATTGAGCCAATCCCGTGGGATAACTGGAAGGCAGCTATTCAGACAGCGGCTTTGTCAGGAGATTATGATATCCTGATTCATGGAAACGGAAACGCGGATTACAGCCTTGACTTAACAGAATATCTGGAAAAGGATCCGGAGGTGAAAAATGCTCTTACCTTTTATCCTTACAGAAGAAATCCGGATAATATGACTGAAGTAAGACCTTACGGTCTTTCTTACACACTGAATCCTGTTGTCTGCGTAATCGACAAGGAAATTCTTAAAAATTACGGTGTAGAGCTTCCTGATTCCTCATGGTCACTTGAGGATATGACGAAGATTGCGGAAAGCTGTACGGGAACGGATCCGGTAACCGGAAAAGAGACATATGGTATCAGCATGGTGAAAGCTTCTGATGCTTATAAGAATTACATATTGATCGGCCGCGGCATGGATAATGAGATTTTTGAATTCAGTCCGAAGCTGAGTGAAACAAAGGTAAATTTTGATACCCCTAAAACCCAGGAAGTTTTTGATTATCTTGCAGAACTGGGCAAATACAGCAGCCCTGATTATCTGGAAGGCCTGGATCTGGCAAATGCTTATACAGAGGATCATAACCTGGCAATGATTTGGGCAGAAGATGTTTACAATGTTTACAATACAATCAAGGCAGCAGGTCTGGAAGATCGTTTCATGTTCCTTCCCCTTCCCAAGATTCAGGAAGGCGCTCATAAAGGAATTACCTGCAGTAATGTAGGTGACCTGAATATCTGTATCTATAAAGATACGGAGCAGAAAGATCTGGCATGGAAGTTCCTGAAATTCCTGGTAACAGATCCGGAAGTACAGCAGTGGTTTATTGATACCAATTCCATTCCCGCCAATGTAGAGGCCGGCAGCCTGCTTTATGATGTAATGCCTGCGGATTATGCGGATGCTATCACTGAAGTTATCAGCACAAGCCCGGAAGGATATAATTCATCTGCATCTGTTTGGTATGACAGCACATGGTTCGGTACCTTCCAGAGTGATATTGTAACGGAATTTGATCAGCTGCTTAAAGGCAACGCAACATCAGCAGAAGTTACAAAGGATATTCAGAGTACTGTAGACGGATATCTTAAGTCACTGAATTAATCAGACAGTATTTCAGTCAGGCTTTGGTAATCAAAAAGGAGGGAGACTCATGGATCCCTCCTTTTTCCTCTAAGAATCAAAAATGCGCATACAGACAGCGCGGAGGGGAGCATTAAATGAAAGATAAAAAAACCTTTAAATTGAGGTTGAAAAGAGAAATGCAGTGGTATTCTTTTCTCATAGTCAGCATTATAGCCCTTGTGCTGCTTACCTATATTCCCATGCTGACAACAATTAAATATAGTTTTTACAACACCAGGATATTGTCCTTCGGAGGAGAATTCGACGGGATTACCAACTATAAGGTCCTGATGGGAAATAAAGCATTTATACAGTCTCTGGGAAATACCTTTATTCTCGCACTGCTGAGCCTGCTTCAGATTCCGATAGGTTTTATTCTGGCATCGCTCATTAACGGGCTTGGAAGAGGAAAACTGCAGAGCTTTTTCCGGGTGTCTTATTATCTTCCCAATATTATTACCGGTGTCAGTGTCGTATTGATATTCCAGGTGGTGCTGAAGGAAAACGGAGGCCTGCTCAATGATCTCCTTTCTTTCCTTACAGGACATAAGGTGACGATAGGATGGCTGTCGGATGCCCGTTATTCCCGTTTTGGGGCGACTATCCTTAATGTATGGCAGAATACGGGATATGCCATGCTGATTAATCTGGCAAGCATGCAGTCGATTCCCACGGAAATCTATGAGGCGGCCGAAGTAGACGGCGCCAACAGTCTGAAAAGATGGTTTTATATTACCATTCCCAATATGAAAACATGTTTTGCCTTTTTGTTTATTACAACGATTATCAACGGACTTTCCCGTTTTACGGATTTGTTTATTATCGGCGGGAACTCCGCTACAGGAAGACCCGGCGGTTCCCTTCAGACGCTGCTTATGTATATTTACCAATACAGCTTTGAATATCCGCAATATGGCATGGCCAGTGCAGGCGCCATGATTTTATTTGTTCTCACTTTTGCGATTACGATGGTAAATCTTAAAATGACAGGATTTTTCAAGAAAAATAATGACTGATGCAGAGACTTTTGTATCTGATGATATCTATTTGAAATGGAATCGAGGAAGCATATGAAAAAAAAGAAAATAACGAAATATATAGTGGCAGCATTACTGCTTATTGCCCTTCTATTGATTCTGACCCCTTTGTTCTGGTGTATTTCCCTGTCCTTTGACAGAAGGGCTCTCACGAACCTGCCGGCGTTTTCCCTGATACCTCATGAGCCGTCACTCTTTAATTATCAGGCGGCATGGAATACGATTCCGCTGGTACGGTATTATGCCAATACATTATTCCTTACGGTGACCAATACGGTGATCTCTGTCTTTTTTGCCATGATGTGCGGTTATGCATTTGCAAAAGGGAAATTCATGTTTAAGAATTTCTGGTTTATTTTCATGCTTGCAGTTATGATGATCCCTTTTGAATCCAGAATGATTCCTCTTTATATCCAGTATAAGAACTGGGGGATGCTGGATACATATAAACCGTTGATATTCGGAAGTTTTGCTTATGTATACGGTGTATTTTTTTCCAGACAGAATATTGAGGCGATACCGGATTCTCTGAGAGAGTCTGCCTACATTGACGGCGCAGGGGAATGGAGGATCTTCCTTCAGATAATAATCCCTCTTTCAAAGCCTTTGATCGCTACTTTGTCGATACTGCAGGTACTGGCAAACTGGAATTCTTATCTTTGGCCGTTAATTGTACTGCGTTCCAGCCAGAAGCAGGTGATTTCTGTGGGTGTTGCCATGTTTAACGCGCAGCAGGATATGGTATATTACGGCCCGAGAATGGCAGTTGCGGTAGTCAGCGCTATCCCTCTTACCATACTCTTTCTGTTCCTGCAGAAATACATAGTCCAGAGTATTGCGTTAAGCGGAGTCAAACAGTAACCGGCGGCAAAGCAGAAGGGAAAAGGGAGAATAGAACTGTGAAGGTAATAAGACCGCAGATGGAATTGGAGATTAAAAGAAAAGCGGATATTTTAGTGGTTGGAGGCGGCCCGGCAGGCATAGGGGCGGCAATCAGCGCAGCAAGGCTTGGAAAAAAGGTACTTCTTCTGGAAAAGAGAGGTTTTCTGGGAGGAAATATCACGGCCTGTTATGTGGAAAACTGCAATCATTTTCTGAAGGGAACCCCTTTCCATTCAGAAGGGCTGTATAAAGAAATTGAACAGAAATGCTATGAAATATATGGGAATGACAATATCCGTGAAAAAAATAAAATGGCTTTCCACAGTGAGTATCTGAAAATTTTCCTGGATAAGTTTATGAAGGAAAATAAGGTGGAGGTTCTTCTTCATTCCTTTGTCAATGAGGTGATCACCCGGCGCAATCAAATAGAGGCTGTAATTATTCAGACCAAACAGGGGCCGGAAGCGGTGAGCGCGGAGATCATAATCGATGCCACAGGCGATGGAGACGTAGCTTTCGGCGCAGGGCTGCCTTTCGAACAGGGAAGGGAAAAAGACGGAATGTGCCAGCCGGGAACGGTGAATTTCCGGGTGACAGGAGCGCATACGGAGGAGATGAAAGGGGAACGGCTGTCTGAAATCAGCAATATCTTCACAAAGGAATCTAAAGAAGGCAGAACAGGGCTTGCCTGCTCCAAACAGGATATCCCTTTTGGAAGGCTTACGAAGGCAGGGCAGATCAGTTACGTGAATTATTCCTGCGCCCATGGAATCGATCCTACCGATATTGAGGGGCTTACAAGAGGAGAAATGGAATGCCGTGAATATATCCTTGAAATTTACCATTATCTGAAAAATCAATTCCATGAGTTAAGAGATATTGAAATTACATCCATTGCTCCGGAAATAGGCTTCCGTGACAGCAGAAGAATCCGGGGTGAATATTATCTGACGATTGAGGATATGGAGTCCGACAGGCAGTTTGATGATGCCATTGCCGTATTTCCCAGATTTTATGATATGCTCCCTCCGGACGGAACAAGCAGCGGAAACGGGAAAGTGGAAGGGAAAGGCTACGACGGGCATATTTTTGAACCGATTGTGGATGAACGTACCTTTCAGGTGCCGTACCGGGCTCTGGTACCGGCAGGCATCAATAATCTGCTGCTGGCAGGCAGGTGCATCAGCGCGGATCATGTGGCGGAAAGCGGCATAAGGGCGATATCCCTGTGCATGATGATGGGCCAGGCGGCAGGCGCCGCGGCGGTATTGGCCGTACAGGACAGGGTAAAACCGGCTGATATAGATTATAAGAAGCTTCAGGAAATATTGAGAAAACAGGATATTTCCCTTCCCTGATCATAGGGAGGAAATGTCCCGTTTGCTTGGAAAGACAGGGAAAAGATATGAATACAGACAGAGTGCTTTCGGATGGCTGGGAACTGAAGAGGATTGATCCCCGGGAAAAAATAGATGCAGTTGCCTATGGACAGGAAAAAGAAGACTGGATACAGGTGAAGTCCATGCCTGCCCAGGTACATGATATTTTATATGACAATGGTTTCCTTGATGAGGAATACAGGCTTGGCTGGTGTGAAAATGTATTGTGGGTCGGAGAGTATGACTGGCTGTACCGCTGTTATTTCCGCTGTGAAGACGAAGCGTCAGGCGCAGGCTTTTTGTTTGAAGGGCTTGATACCTATGCGGATATTTATCTGAATGGGAAACTGGTGGGAGAGCATGATAATTTTTATCTCCCTCAGGAGGTAAAAGTCAGTGGGTTACTGCAGAAGGAAAATATCCTGCTCATTCATTTTCACCGGGTTTCCGATTTCCTTGAAAGGGAGAAATGGAATCCTGAATGGGACGGAGCTGTCCAGAAATGCAAGGTGATCCGAAAACCTATCCATGATTTTCCGCCGGAGGTTCCCGATGGAGGAAGCAATTACCAGGGAGCCATTCCTTATTTTTCACCGATTGGCGTCTACGGAAAAGTACATGTAAAAACATGGGGCGAAGCAAGGATTGAGGAAGTGCTTGCAAAAGTTACGGTTGATGAAGCGAATGACGGTAAAGTAAGGCTTATCATAAAGGGAGAAGGCGGTAATACCGCATTATCCTATAAGCTATATGCAGGGCGGGAGCTTGTTCAGGAAGGGGCATTGGAAGAAGTGCAGGAGCCCGGGGCAGAATGGAGCATAGAAAGCAGCTTTACTGTTGCGCAGCCCAGTCTGTGGTATCCCAGGGGCTTTGGAAAACCCTTCCGCTATCGTTTGGAAATCATAGCGGCCCAACGGGGAAACATCGTGGATAAATGGGAAAGGCAGATTGGTTTTAAAAAAGTGGAAATGCCTTCTCCTCTGGAATTTATTATCAATGGAAAACGTGTCCGCCTCTGGGGCGGCAGTATGGATCCTCTTCAGGGGTATACGCACTGCTACTGCAGGGACAGGGCAATGCGGCTGTTTGATATGGCGGAAAATGCCAATATGAATACCCTGCGGATTTGGGGCGAAGGAATCCCACAGCCGGATGAATTTTATGAAGAGGCGGATCGGAGAGGAATCCTTATATGGCAGGAATTTTTCCTCGGACACGGGGCATATCCGGATACGGAACGGATTGCGGACGAATGCCGGAAAGAGGCGGCGGCGCTGGTTAAGCGGCTGATGCACAGGCCATCTCTCCTGATGTGGTGCGGAGGAAACGAGACCATAATGGGAGCGGAATTTGCCGGAAAAGAACCCTTCGGAAAGGATATCCCCCTGAAGGTATTCCCGCAGGTAGTGGAAGAATTGGATCCGGGAAGGTATTACCATCCGAATTCACCCTGGGGCGGAGAGTGGGCGAATGATCCCAGGACAGGAGATTATCATACCTATGATTGTGTATGGCAGTATCCTTATCAGGATTATCCGCAGTTTATCAGCGAACATATACGGACGGCGCCGCCGGTAATGCACAGCCTGAAAAAAATAATCAAAGGCTCGATTTGGCCGGAGGATGAAAACGTGTCAGGCTGGGAAGCGGCAGCAAAACAGGGGCTGCTGAGTACCTATGAAAGCCCTGACTGTATGCCGGAAAACTGGCTGCAGAGAAGCCACCGCAATGCAAACGGACAGCGGAAGAGCGGACCGTACTGGGAGTTTTATGAACCGCAGGGGCCGGAGGATATGATATACCGGTTCGGAGCTGCCTATGGACAGGAAATCAGAAGATACGGGGAGCAGATCCGCAGAGGGAGCAGACAGCCGGGAGAAAGCAGGAGAAGCAAAGGGTATTTTTCCTGTAAGCTTCTGGATACCTGGCCGAAGGTATACTGTGCATCCATTGATTTCTTCCAGGAAGGATATATTCCTTATTACTCCCTGGTCAGGCTTTTTCAGCCCGTACTACTCAGCTTTGAAAAAGGAGAGAGCATCCGCCTCTGGCTGGTAAACGATTCGGACAGGGATGTGGAAGGAACGGTCACGGTTTCTATTTATCATTTAGGGGAAGAAAGAAATCTCCGGGAAAACCAGGTGGATGTTCGTATCGGGCAGGGCGGGTCGGATATGGTCTTTGATTTGGCGGAATACCGGTTTTTCCCGAAGGACTGTTTATTATACGCAAAATTTGTGGAAAAAAATGGTGATGTATGCTGTTCTGGTGTAGACTATGTAGATATAGAAAGACATCTGCGCTACAAGGAAGCAAACCTTGATGTCAGGCTGGATGGAAATTATCTGGTGCTGAAGACAGATGCGTTTATACGCTGCGTGGAGATCAAAGGACAGAGCGGAGAAGATGAATTCGGCTGGCTTTTTTCGGATAATTATTTTGATTTGATGCCCGGAGAAGAAAAGAGAGTAAAGATTCTTGGAAATAAGGACAGCGGACAGCTGCGGATAAAAGGACATTATCTGCAGGATGAAAAGGTACTGTCATTTACACGCAAAGGACTTTGACAGCGGGAGGAAAGAAATGGACGATAAGCAGAATAAGGCTCCATGGTATAAACGTACCTTTTTATGGGGGCAGACCAATTTGACAGAGGATGATCCCGAAAAATGTGATTTGGATTTCTGGATTGATTATTGGAAAAAAACAGGGGTGGAAGGGGTTATTATTAATTGCGGCGGAATCGTAAGTTATTATAAGAGCAGGTTCACGGCGCAGTATAAGGCAAAATATCTGGGAGATAAGGACTATTTCGGTCTCTGGAAGGATGCTGCCAGACAGGCAGGGCTTGCAGTGGTGGCGCGTATGGATATTAACGCCACAACGGAGACTCTGTTTTCTTCAAATCCGGAGTGGTACTGCAGGGATAAAGAAGGGAATCCGTATCTGTCTCAGGGAAGATATGTTGCCTGCGTGAACGGCGGCTACTATCAGGAATTCCTTCCTCAGGTTTTTCAGGAGATCATTGAGAACTATCATCCTGATGGTTTTGCAGACAACAGCTGGGCGGGTATGAAGCGGACGGATATCTGTTATTGTGAAAACTGCCGGAAAAAGTTCCGGGAAGAGTACCGGATGGAGCTGCCGGAAAAAGAAGACTGGGAAGATCCGGTTTACCGGAAGTGGGTGCGCTGGAATTATCAGCTGAGGATCCGGAACTGGCATTTCTTTAATAAAGTTACAAGGAAGGCAGGAGGAGAAGACTGCCGGTGGTTTGGGATGCTGACGGCGGACCCGTTTGATACAGGCGAACGTTTTTATGATATCAAAGCGTTGGTAAAGGATTCAGATTTCGTTTTCAGTGATCAGCAGAGCAGAGATCCCATTGACGGATTTGAACAGAATTCAGTGAACGGAAATCTTCTGCGGCTGGCATCTTCAGAAAATATACTTGTTGCGGAAAGCATGGCGCATTATTATAAAGGCCTGCGTACCTTCCGGCTGAGTGCGGCGCCAAGACAGGAAGTGCGCAACTGGATGCTCACCGGTATAAGCGGAGGTATCATGCCCTGGTATCATTTTGTGGGCGGAGGGACACAGGATCGGAGAAAGTTCCGGATTTCCGATGATTTGTTCCGGTGGTTTAAAAAGCAGGAGCCGTATCTTCATGACAGGGTAAACTGTGCCTGTGTAGGACTTGTATGGAATCAGGAAAGCGCGGTCTATTATGGCAGAGGGCATGGAAAAGAGGTCTGCGGCTATCCGTTTGCCGGATTTGCACGGTCACTTTCAAAAGCGGGGATTCCTTTCGTGCCGGTTCATGCGGATGATATAGAAAAATATGGAGATCGGCTGGAAACCATTATTCTGCCGAACGTGGCTGTTTTGTCACGGGAGCAGGAAGAGCAGGTTATCCGGTTCCTTCAGTCCGGCAAAGGCCTTGTCATGACCGGTATGACCGGACGGATGGATGAAGAAGGAGAAGAAAGAGCCCAGGAGGAGTGTTTGCTCTGGAAATTTCTCGGACTCAGCAAAAGCGGCTCTGTTACAGGGGTATGCGGTGACAGCAAAGATGACTGGATGAATCATGAGACCCATAATTATCTGAAGGGCAACGATACGTTCAATCCTCTTCTGGAAGGTCTGGAGGATACCTCGATTCTGCCTTTTGGAGGATCTGTAGTGGAGACAGCAAGCAGCGGGCCGCTGGAAGCTATTTTCCATTTGATTCCGGCATTTCCTATTTATCCCCCGGAGTTTTCCTGGATACGGGAAGAGAGGGAAGACCTGGGAACCATTTTTGCAGGGGAACTGGAAAACGGGGCCAGGGTGGTATATATGCCGGCGGATGTGGATCGCTGCTATGCCCGTTTTTATCTTCCGGATATGGGGAAGCTGCTGGAAAATGCAGTGCGCTATACGGCAAAGAACCGATTCCCGGTAAGTGTTGAAGGAAAAGGGCATATTCAGTGTGATGCATATGTTCAGGGGAAAAAGTTAATTCTCCATCTGGTGAATCTGTGCGGCTGCGATGGTCCGGTGGGAAGTGTAACAGATAATCTGCCTACAGGGCCTGTCATAATAAAAATTACATCATATCCGATGGAGGAGGAAGCTGTTTCGCTGGTATCCGGAAAGAAGCTTCCCATATACCAGGAAGGAGAATGGAAATGTATCAGGCTGGAACAATTAGAAGAGCAGGAGATGATTCTGGCATCTATGAAGTAGAGGCTATGCGCCGGGATGCGGAAACTGTTATTCAGAAAACAATTGAAGATGTGCTGCCGATGAAGGCAGTGCGGGAGGTTTTGGAGGAGATTGCCTTAACCAAACCTGTTTATGTCATTGCGATAGGGAAGGCGGCATGGGGAATGGCGGATGAAGCCACCCGGCTGCTGGGCTCCCGCATTGTGGAAGGTATTGTGGTTACCAAATACGGGCATTCGAAGGGGAATATTGAGGGATTTCAGATTATGGAAACGGCTCATCCGTTCCCGGATGATAATTCGATGCTCGCAGCCGGAAAAGTGCTTGAACTGGCGGATCGGGTGACCGAAAACGAAGAGGTTCTCCTGCTTTTGTCGGGAGGAGGCTCAGCCTTAGTGGAGATGCCGGCTGCCGGCCTTACTCTTCCGGAGGTGACACGGGTGACGGAAATCCTGCTGAAATGCGGAGCCAATATTGTGGAAATCAATACGGTACGCAAGCATCTTTCCGCGATTAAGGGCGGAAAACTGGCAAAACATCTTCAGCCAGCCACAGGATATGCCATTATTCTTTCGGATGTGGTGGGAAACCATCCTGAAATGATTGCATCAGGAATGACGTATCCGGATGCAACCGATGCGCCGGAAGTGATGGAAGTTATTGAAAAGTATCATTTGGATGTGGGAGATAAGGTAATCCGCGTCCTGGAAAAGTCGGAGGAAACTCTGGTTTCCAATATCACAAATATTGTGAAAGGAAATGTAGAGGAACTATGCAGCTCTGCGGCGGAGCATGTCAGGGAACTGGGATATAAGCCGTATATAATCTCCACAAATGCGGATTGTGAAGCAAAGAGCCTGGGGCAGTGGTTTGCACGGACAGCAAGGGCGATCCGAGAGGATAATCCCTGGAAGCTGGAGCTGCCATGTGCAGTGATTGTAGGAGGGGAAACTGTAGTTAAGGTGACTGGAAACGGGCTGGGAGGGAGAAATCAGGAAATCGCCCTCCAGGCGGCGGAAGGGATACAGGGGATGGAGAAGACGGTTTTGTTTTCCCTGGCTTCCGATGGTACGGACGGCCCTACGGATGCTGCCGGAGGAATCGTGGACGGCTATACCGTGAAAGCGCTTGAGGATAAGGGGATGAATATCAGGGAATACCTGGAAGACAATGACGCATACTGCGCCCTGCAGGAGGTTAACGGTCTGATAATGACGGGACCTACGGGAACCAATGTAAATGATGTTACGGTATTATTAATCAAATAAGGCATGGAAACCTCTGATAAGAAGTCAGAGGTTTTTCTTTTGTCTGCCAATTTATTCTTTGTATCTGTAATACAAAAAAGGAAGAGAAATTTGTAACATGGTCTGTTTGCTCTAAAGGGTTAATTTTGTATAGTTAAGTCAAGGTTAATCATACTGTAGGGAAGCCGCAGGGATAACCAGGTATTTTAGATACTCTATACAGAATAAACAGGTGAAGGAGAGCGGAGATTATGAAAGCAGTAGTTATCGGAGGATGCGGACACATCGGAACATATTTGGTTCCCAGGCTTGTAAAAGCGGGTTATCAGGTGGTAAGTGTGACAAGAGGACAGAGTAAGCCTTATTTGCCCAGCCACGCATGGGATGAAGTGGAAAATGTCATCCTTGACAGAGAAGAGGAAGAGAAAGACGGTACGTTCGGCAAAAAGATTGCTGCAATGAATGCGGATGTGGTAATCGACCTGATTACTTTTAAGGCGGAAAGCACCTATCAGATGGTGGAAGCCCTGAAGGGAACCAATCTTTCTCATTATTTATTCTGTGCATCCATTTGGGCGCACGGACATGCGACAATCGTTCCTGCTCCGGAGGATCTTCCCAGACATCCGCTGGAAGATTACGGAATCAACAAAGCAAAAAGTGAAGCCTATCTTCATGAGCAATACAGAAAAGACGGTTTTCCGGAAACGGTTGTAATGCCCGGCCATATTACCGGACCCGGCTGGAACTGCATTAACCCTACCGGAAATCTGGATCCTCTTGTTTTCCAGAAGATCGGCAGAGGAGAAGGCATTGTCCTTCCCAATATGGGAATGGAAACCGTACATCATGTTCATGCCGATGACGTGGCACAGGTGTTTATGAATGCAATCTGCTACAGAGGCCAGGCTCTTGGCGAAAGCTTCCATGCGGTTGCGCCTCATGCCATGACGCTGCTTGGATTTGCGGAAGCTATGTATGCATGGTTTGGAAAACAGCCCGATATCTCATTCCTTCCCTGGAAAGAATGGTGTGAACATACGGCTGTTGACAGCTTTATCAACAGTACATGGTCTCATGTAACACACAGCGATAATTATAGTATTGAAAAAGGCAAGAGACTGATAAACTATAATCCCCGTTATACCATCCTTCAGGCAGTGGAGGAAAGTGTAAACAGCATGCTGGAACGCGGGGTTATTACCGTATAGTTATAAGACATAGTCAGGGAAACCCTGCTGAGGCAGGGGATCCCTTTTGAAAAGGAGCAGAGAGCATGAAATATTGTAAACTGGGAAAAACGGATATTTCCATATCCAGAGTGACTCATGGATGTATGGAGCTGGGAGGTGGACGGTGGAAAACTTTGGATAAGGAGTCCAACAGCGCCCTTTTAAAAACCGCTTTGGAAAATGGAATCACTACATTTGATACGGCGGAAGGCTACGGAGCCGGCGCTTCAGAGCTGATTGTGGGAGAAGCATTGAAGGACAGAAGAAAAGACTGTGTGATAGCGACCAAGGTGCTTCCTGATAATCTGAGGGCTGCTGATGTGAGAAAAGCGGCGGAAGGAAGCCTGAAGAGACTGCAGACGGATTATATTGATTTGCTGTATGTTCATTGGCCGAATGCCGGGATACCCATTACGGAAACCCTCGGTGAATTTATTAAATTAAAAGAAGAAGGCAAGATACGGGCAATCGGCGTTTCTAATTTCAGCCTGGAGCAATTGAAGGAAGCGATGGAAATAACCCACATAGACGCCCTTCAGCCGGAATATAACCTTCTCCAGAGAAAGATTGAGGATGGACTGCTTTCCTATTGTGCAGATAATCAAATCAGTGTTCTCAGCTATAATTCTATTGCGAAGGGAATCCTTTCCGGAGTATTCCATTTTAATGGGGTGAAACTGGATGCAGAGGATTTCAGAAATGAAAAACCTTTATTTTTCCCTGAGAACCTGGAAACGGAGAAACCGCTGATGAACAGCCTGAAGGCGGTTGCCCAGGTGCATAACGGCACGATTTCCCAGATAGCGGCAGCCTGGGTGCTTGCACAGAGAGGTATGAGCTCCGCAATCATAGGAACACAGAACCCCCGTCATTTTGTGGAAAATATCCACAGCGTGGATATAGAGCTGACACAGGAAGAAATAGATGTACTGAATAAAACCAGCAGTGAAGTAATCGGTAAACTTATCGGTGTGTGAGGAAAAATGGAAACTGGAATTGTAATGGATATTGACCATTTTGCTGTTCATGACGGCCCCGGGATCAGAACCTGTCTGTTCCTGAAGGGCTGCCCGCTTACATGTCTCTGGTGCCATTCGCCGGAATCCCAGCTGAGAGAGCCTCAGATTCTGTTTGCACAAAACAGGTGTGTGAAATGCGGGCTGTGTGCAGCTGCCTGCGAGAATTACGGACAGATTCTGGATGAGGAAGGAAACCGGGAATACCGGAGGGAAAACTGCCGTGAGTGCAGGCGTTGTGTGGAAAGCTGTCCGACGGGTGCGCTGTTTGTTTCCGGAACGCAGATGAGCGTAACAGAAGCGGCGGCAGAACTGATTCAGGATAAGCTCTTTTATAAGAACAGCGGCGGCGGTGTGACAATAAGCGGCGGAGAATGTTTGCTTCAGCCGGTCTTTACAAAGCAGCTGCTGATGCGCATGAAGGCAGAAGGTATCCATACAATTGTAGAAACCTCCGGCTGCGGCAAAAAGGAAGACCTGCTGGCCCTGGCTGATTATACGGATACCTTTTATTATGATTTTAAACTGGCGGATCCTGCGATGTTTGAGAAGTATACAGGAGGAAACCTGAATACGGTCAGGGAAAATCTGGAGGCGCTGAGAGAAAAAACGGACAGGATTGTACTGCGTATTCCGTTGATTCCCTATATAACAGACACCATGGAAAATGTAAAAGAAGCTTATAAAACGGCTCAGAGACTGGAAATCAGGCAGATACACCTGCTTCCCTATAACCAAAGCGCCGGAGCCAAATATGAATGGTGCGGCAGAAATTATGAGCTTGGGGATAAGGGAAGAAATACGGCATGGGCGGAAGAGCTTTGCAAAGCTGCGCCGCGGGAAATAGAAGCAACAATCATGAAATGATTTCATTTGGCACAGTAAGGAAGGAAATGGGAATGAAAACTTTTGATATCGAACAGTATTCTCGCAGAATCGTTGAAAGCAAGCCCTCACAGAGAGTTTCCTGGCTGATTGATGCGACAAGGGAAAATATGCTTGTTAAAAATGAAAAAGCACCGGATCCGCCGTCTGTCTTGAATGAAAAAACGGGAAAGCTTCCTGTAATCATAAGAAAAGCGATGGCAGAACGCGCGAAATTATCCTGTGCGCCGGTGGGTATCTGGGATAAACAGGTCTTTGCGGGATGCTTTACGCTGCGTGAGGAAAGAATTGTCAATACATATGCCCTTCCTGAATTCGCGTATCCTGAGGAACAAAAGGAAGGAGAAAAATATGGTTTTGGTATTTACTCCATGTTCGGCCATATTTCACCTGATTATAAAAGGCTGCTGAAGCTGGGGACTGACGGAATAAGAAAAATGGCAGCAGAACAGCTGAAGACGGCAGAGGATGAAACCGCACGGGCTTTTTTACAGGCTGTGCTGATTTCGCTGGAAGGTCTGGAGATTTATGCTTCCCGTCATGTGGATATGCTGCTTGCCAAAAGTGAGGCGGAGGAGGATCCCGTGCGCAGACAGGAACTGCTGAGGACTGCGGCTGCGCTTGGCAGAGTGCCCAGATATCCTGCCTCTTCTTTCTTTGAAGCATGCCAGTCGGCCTGGCTTCTGCATTTGGCGCTGCAGCTGACGGATAATTACCTGGCGCTGGGACGTCCGGATCAGTATCTGTATCCCTATCTGGAAAAGGATCTGAAAGAAAACAGGATCACTGTGGAGGAAGCCCAGGAATTAACCGATTTGTATATGCTGAAATTCAATGAGCGTTCCCAGGACAATGAAGTGGCTGCAGAAATGATGGATCTTGAAATGGAACAGCAGAAGCAGGAGAAGAAATGGGAAGAACGTAAGCTCTATGACATCGGACAGCAGAGATACAACGTAAGGGATACCATTGACGCCATCAATCACTGGAACCAGAACGTGATGATTGGGGGATGCATCCCGGAAACAGGGGAAGATGCCACCAATCTGATGACGGTGATGATGCTGGAATCCTTCCGGCGTATGAGAATGACAAATCCTGTTTTATCGGTCAGACTGAGCGGGCAGACACCGGATTATCTGAAACGCCAGACGGCCATTACCCTGAAAACCGGAGGCGGGCTTCCTGCCTTATATAATGATGAAACCGTTATAAAAGGATATCAGAAGTTTGGAGTGGATCTGGAGGATGCAAGAGATTACGCGAATAATGGCTGCTGGGAATGTATCCTGCCGGGGAAAACGGATTTTTATTTCATAAAGCTTAATGCTCTGAAATGTATGGAATGGGCTCTGAATCACGGAAGGTGTCATATTGACGGAAAACAGGAAGTGCCGGATCAGGGAGATGTCTCAGAAATAACGGATTTTGAGGCTCTGTATAAGAGAGTACTGGATAACTTTAAAATCGTTATGGAAGGGGCGGCGGCCCATATGGTGGAGACACAGCATCTTCGTTCTATTGTAGCGCCTGTCCCGCTTCTTTCCGCTTTTCTGGAGGGGCCTGTGGAGAAAGGAAAGGACATGACGCAGATGGGCGCCCGGTTTATCCTGGGAGGAACCATTGCCGAAGGTATCAGCCATGTCATCGATTCTCTGTGTGCAATCCGCAGAGTGGTTTTCCAGGAAAAATATTGCACGATGACGGAACTGGCCGATGCCATCGATCATAATTTCGAAGGAAATGAAAAACTCAGGAATAAGCTGGATTCCTGTCCGAAATATGGGGCCAATGAAGAGGAAGCGGATGAAATAGGGGTTCGTCTCACCCATGACTATGCGGAGCTGATGATGGAAATCGACGGGAAATACCCGGAAATGAAATTTATGCCGGGCATAGGAACGTTTTCCTGGTATATAGCAGTCGGCAACGGGACGGGAGCCAGTGCGGACGGACGGCTTGCTGCGGAACCTGTCGCAAGTAATTTCTCTCCTTCCAAAGGGGCAATGACAAAAGGCATTACGGGAGCGCTTCTGTCCTTCTCGAAAATGAATCTGGATGTTATGCCGCTGGGCTCGCCGTTGGATCTGGGAATGGCAGGGCAATATGTGCAGGGAGAAGAAGGAACAAAGCGGCTGGTCGGCCTGATGGATACTTTCACGCAGCTGGGTGGCAATCTGCTGACAATCAGCGTGGCGGACAGCGAGACTCTGCGGGATGCGCAGAAGCATCCGGAAAATTACAAAGATCTGCGGGTCCGTATGGGCGGATGGTCGGCTTACTTCACCATGCTCAGCAAAGAACAGCAGGAGCATCATATTAAAAAGAGTGAATCCGGATTTTTCTGACAGACAGGAAAAGGTGCCGGTATCAGTAAAGGGGGAAGCGTATGAAGAAATGTATGAATAACAGCGACGATTTTGTGGATGAGAGTCTGAAGGGAATATATAAAGCTTATCCGTCCTTTTATGAAGCCGGATGTGATGATATCAGGGCTTTTGTGCATCCGGGAAAGGCTAAGGGCAAGGTAAGCATTGTGACAGGCGGCGGCTACGGCCATATTCCCGTATTCCTGGGTTATGTGGGAGAAGGACTCTGCGATGGGGCTGCGGTAGGCAATGTTTTTACGTCTCCTTCCAGTGAGGCTATTTTAAATACAACCAGGGCGGTTGAAAACGAAAACGGGGTTCTTTATCTTTTTGGTAATTATTTCGGAGACGGGATGAATTTCGAAATGGCGGCGGAAATGGCGGCGCTGGAAGGTATCCGTACGGAAACCGTTAAGGTATCGGATGATGTTGCGAGCGCGCCCAGAAAAGAATATTTTCAGAGAAGGGGGATCGCCGGAATCTGTCTTGTATATAAGGTTGCTGGAGCGTGCGCCGAAAGCGGAGCCAGCCTGGAGGAAGTGACACGGATAGCACAGAAAGCGGTGGATAATACGGCAAGCTACGGCGTTGCTTTTTCTTCCTGTACACTGCCGGGAGCGGAGCGGCCTATTTTTGAAATAAACGATCAGGACATGGAAATCGGCATGGGAATTCATGGGGAGCCGGGGATAAAACGGGTCAGAATGATGAACAGCCGTGATTTGGCACGGGAATTATGCCCTGCTGTTTTAAAAGATCTTTCCATTGCGGAAGGGGAACGGGTCGCTGTTCTGGTGAACGGACTGGGTATGACAAGCCGTGAAGAATTATTCATTTTTTATAAGGATGTGGCTGAATATCTGGAGGAAAAAGGGATTGCTGTCGGAAAAACGATGGTAGGCGAATTCGCCACTTCTCTGGAAATGGCAGGGTTGTCTTTATCGATTATGCGGCTGGATGAGGAAATGGAAACCTATTTAAAAGCGCAGGAATATACGCCTTTTATTCGTTATTAAATCATTTGCAGGATTAACAAATGTGCACAACGGGCACAGATAGGAGCAGCTATGAAATATTGCAGATTGGGAAGAACCGGCCTTTATGTCAGTAAGCTTTGTCTTGGCACCGCAAATTTCGGAACAGGAAAATCCTCGGGAAAAGGGGATTGGGGTGTTGTAGATGAAAAAGGGGCGTTCCGGATTATGGATTATGCTCTGGATTGCGGAATTAATTTTTTCGATACGGCAAATGTGTATGGAGGGATTGAAACAAGAGGGCTGACAGAGACCATCATAGGCAATTGGTTCAAACAGGGCAACGGCAGGAGAGAAAAAGTAGTCCTTGGAACTAAGGTGGGAAGAGTCTTTGAAAAAAGCGATCTGGATGGCCCCAATAATGTGGAAGGGCTGTCTTTATATAAAATAAGAAGACATGTGGAAGCATCCCTTACCAGACTGCAGACCGATCACCTGGAACTGATTCAGATGCATAAAGCGGATCCTCTTACTGGCTGGGATGAAATCTGGGAGGCCTTTGAGGGGCTGGTGAGAAGCGGAAAGGCAGACTACGTAGGATCCAGCAATCATGATGCATGGCAGATTATGAAAGCGCAGGAAGCGGCGCGCCGGAGAGGATTTATGGGACTGGTCAATGAGCAGCATTTGTATACGCCGCTGGCAAGGACACCGGAGCTGGAGCTTCTGCCGATGGTAAAGGATCAGGGTATCGGTATTACTATTTTCAGCCCGTTATTCCGGGGGCTTTTGGGAATTGATGCCTTTCATCCTGAAAAAAGGCCGATGAATGCGGAAAGCAGGAAGCTGTTTGAAAAGTATAGAGATCAGGCGGAACAGTATTCCAAACTCTGCAGAGAGCTGGGAGAGACGGAAGCCAATGTGACATTTGCCTGGGAGCTCAGCAGGCCTGAGATAACGAGTGTAATCGTAGCGCCGACCTGCATTGAGGATTTGAGCAGTGTGCTGAAGAGCGTGGATATTGTCCTTCAGGAGGATGTGCTGAGAAAGATTGATTCCATCTTCCCGCCTACTGTGGAGGCTTCTCCTTACATATAGGCCCAAACAGCTGAATTACAAAAACGATGGGAGGAGAACGGACATGGGAATTATAAAGTTTACAGAAAAAGCAAATGCCTGCTTCTATCAGACTGCGGAACTGGAGAAGATTGCAGGAGGGTACTATTTCACGGAAGGACCGGTATGGGACAGTATTGAAAAATGTCTTTATTTTACAAACTTCCAGGATAATACCATTTACCGCTTTAAGGAAAGGGAAGGGACATCTCTCTACAGAAAGGAAAGCGGACGCGCCGTGGGACTGAGTCTGGCCGCAGACGGCAGAATAGTAAGCGCTGAAACCAGTTCCCATGCCGTAACCTTTGCGGGAGAGACAAAAAGTGAAGTGATAGCCGGAACGTATCAGGGGAAAATTCTCAACAGCCCCAATGATGTTGTGGTGAAAAAGGACGGCACCGTATATTTTACGGATCCTTATTCAGTGGCTATGGGCGGTGAACGGGAATTGGATTTTAATGGGGTGTTCTGTGTGCCTGTAACAGATGAAAAACCGGACGGAAGCAGAATATGCCTGATTGATGATCGTATGGAAAGACCAAACGGAATTGCCTTTTCTCCGGATGAAAAAATATTGTATGTGAATGATACCAATAAACAGTATATCAGGGCTTACCAGATGCGCAGCGCGGAAGAGGCTTCTTTGATAGGCACCTTTGCAGAACTGGATGAAGCATATGGAGCCGGGTGTGCAGACGGTATGAAGGTAGATGAGGAAGGAAATGTGTATCTTACCGGGCCGGGAGGCATTTGGGTGATTGACAGCAGCGGGACGCCTGCCGCAATACTGGAATGTCCGGAAAATGCGGGCAACCTGTGTTTCGGCGGGGAGGATAACTGCTTCCTGTATATAACGGCAAGCACCAGTGTGTACCGGATACCGGTAAAAATCCCGGGCATTGTGCCCCGCCGTGTATAGGGACCAAATGATGCAGAGAGCCGGACAGAAGGAGAAAATATGGGAATAGGAATAGATAAAGTTAAAAAAGCTCTTTACAGTATTTGCGATGTTCTGCAGGAAGAAAAAGAAGAACTGACGGAAATAGACAGCAGGCTGGGCGACGGAGACATGGGGATTTCCATGGATAAAGGTGCGGCGGCAGTCAGAGAGGTGCTGGATGCTTATCAGGAGACGGATATTTCAAAACTGCTTTCATCCTGCGGGGCTGCATTCAACAGGGCTGCGCCTTCCACGTTAGGTACGCTGTTAAGCTTCAGCATGCTGGCTGTGGCAAAGGAGGCGGGAGAGAAACCGGAGCTTGAGGAAGCGGATCTTGTCCGTTTCCCTGCTATTATTGCAGATACCATAGCCGCCAGGGGAAAAGCAAAGGTGGGGGATAAAACCATACTGGATGCTTTGGTTCCCTTTGCGGAAACGCTTGAGAAGCTGTCGGCGGATAACGTATCCTTTGCGCGGGCATGGAGAGAAGCGGCGGCAGCGGCAGAAAAGGGCATGGAAGGCACAAAGGGAATGACAGCGAAGACCGGAAGAGCAAAATGGCTTGACGGAAGAAATAAAGAATATCCGGACGGCGGCGCTGTATTATGCGTTAAGGTGGTACAGCGTCTGGCGGAACCGGAATGCGGCGAGGTGCAGGGAGAATGATAAAGGAAAGCAGCAGCGGAAGCATCCGTACATTGATTTTATCGAACGAAAAACTGTCTGTTAAGATACTTGCCGGCAAAGGCGGAGATATTAACCAGATTACTTATCTTCCTGAACAGGCAGAGCTTCTTCATACGGAGGATGAGAATTTTGCCCGTTATGATAATCGGGATCTGCGTACAAACCCCTTATCCCGTTATTCGGAGGACAGTACGGGAGGATGGCAGGATGTGGTGCCCGGATACGGCAGGTACGGCAGTCTTGTTTTTCAGGAATTTCCTGTGGGAACAGCTGCGACACTGCCCTGGGATTATCAGACGCAGACAGCTGCCGGCGGAGATACCCGGAAGGAAGAGGAAGTGAATCTGTCCGTGCAGCTGCCGGAATTTCCTCTGTTCATGAAAAAACAGATCCGACTGGAAGATGAGACCCTTATTGTAACGGAAACGATACGGAATGAAGGCGGTGAACCGGCTGATTTTACGTGGACACAGCACTCGGCATTCGGCGGCAGCTTCCTGGATGAACAGGTTGAAATCTCCTATCCGGGTGAGGAAATTTTTCTGTCCTCACTATATGCCGGACAGGGAGGAAAAAAGGAAGAGTACCTCAAAAATATCTGCAGTGTGCCGATGCCGGACGGGACGATATGGAATTTGAAGAATATGAGAGAACCGGGACAGGACGGACATCTGATCTTCACAATGAAGGCGGAGACAGGGGATTTCGCTCTGTATCATAAAGCCAGAAAGTTCGGATTCCGGGTAACCTGGGATAAACAGGTATTCCCTTATATCAGATGCTGGTATCAGAATACGGAGGATGGATATTCCTTCGCCATAGAGCCCTGTAATTACGCTTACAGTTCTTTTGCGGATACGGATAAAGAAAATATGTATCTGCATCTGGATGCCGGCGAAGAAATGAGTACGGAGATCCGATTGTCGATCATACATGAAAATAAAGGATAAGGTTGACGGAAGCACTTATATTTTTTGACTGGAGTGCATCTTTAATCGCTTGTGCGCCATACGCGCAGACGGGAGCAGCAATGGAAAAACTTAAATTTTTTAGTAATGGCGAATACAGAGAATCACAGACGACGGTTTATTATGAGCTTCATAACCCAAGCACGGGAGAAGTGACAGGGATGGCGCCCAGATGTACCGAAGCGGAGGTTAAGGAAGCCGTGGAAGCGGCGAAAGCGGCGTACCCGTCCTGGAGTGCGACACCGGTAGCGAAAAGGACACAGATTTTATACAGAGTCCGGGAACTGCTGATGGAGCACATGGAAGAATTGACCATGCTTGTAGCCAGGGAAAATGGAAAGACCTGGTCGGAAGCCGAGGGAGATGTGCTGAAGGCCAAGGAAGGGACCGAACTCGCCACCCAGGCACCATCCCTGATGATGGGAGACAGCCTGATGGATGCTTCCAGCGGCTTTGATACGGTTCAATACAGAGAGCCTATGGGTGTTTTCGCAGGAATTGTCCCTGTTAATTTCCCGGCAATGATTCCGTTTGGCTGGATGACGCCGGTATGTCTCGCCTGCGGCAACACCATGGTTTTGAAGGCAGCCAGTCTTACGCCTATGACAGCCCTGCGCATCGCAGGACTTTATAAAGAGGCGGGCCTGCCGGACGGGGTATTGAATGTAGTGACCTGTTCCAGGGAAGAAACAAAGGTTTTATTGGAACATCCGGATATTAAAGGGATTACATTTGTTGGTTCCACGGCAGTCGGAAAGTATATTTATGAAACGGCGGCAGGAAACGGAAAGAGAGTACAGGCTCTTTGCCAGGCTAAAAATCATGCTTTGATTATGAAAGATGTCCCCCTTGAGAGAACCGTGGCTGGTGTGATAAATTCCGCTTTTGGCTGTGCCGGACAGCGCTGCATGGCTTTGAGCTGCTGTGTGGTGGAAGAGGATATTGCAGATGCCTTTGTGGAAGAGCTTATCCGGCAGGCTAAAGAAATCAAAATAGGACCTGCATGGGAAAAAACCAGCAAACTGGGGCCTATTACCTATGAAGCGCATTATAAGGAAATACTGGCGGATATTGAAAAAGGGATAAAGGAAGGCGCAAGCCTTGTTTTAGACGGCCGGGACTGTGTGGTTAAAGGCTATGAAAACGGTTATTTTATAGGACCTACTGTTTTTGATCACGTATCGGAAGATATGAGCATCGGCAGGGAAGAAATTTTCGGGCCGGTTCTGTGTGTGAAGAGAGTCAAAAACTTTGAAGAAGGCCTCAGCCTGATGAATGGCAACCCTTATGCCAATGGTTCCGTTATTTTTACGCAGAGCGGATATTATGCAAGGGAATTCGTAAGGCATACGGACGGCGGAATGGTAGGAGTCAATGTGGGAATTCCGGTTCCCATCGGATTTGTACCTTTTGCAGGACATAAAAATTCCTTCTTTGGGGATCTGCATTGCCTGGGCAAGGATGCATACCGCTTCTTTACGGAAAGCAAATGTGTAACAACCAGATGGTTTGATGAGGAAGAAAAGAAAAATAAAGAGGTTTCGACTTGGGACGGAACCATTTAACAGGAGGAAAAAAATGAAAATAGTATTATTAGAATCTTTGGGGATTGCCGAAAAGGAATTGGATCAGTTCGCGCAGAAGCTGAAAGCGGAAGGCCATGAGTTCTGCGCCTATGAAAAAAATACGGATGAAGATGTCCAGATAGAGAGAGCGAAGGACGCCGATGTCATCATGATCGCCAACATGCCTCTTAGCGGGAAGGTTATCCGCAGCTGTCCTTCCCTGAAATATATCGATGTGGCGTTTACCGGTGTGGATCATGTGGATTTGGAAGCAGCCAAAGAAAGAAAGGTTGCGGTCAGCAATGCATCCGGATATTCCAATGAATCGGTTGCGGAACTGTCTCTGTGCATGATGCTGTCATTGCTGCGGAATGTAAAACAGGTGGAAGATCGCTGCCGTAATGAAGGAACGAAAGACGGCCTGGTAGGAAGAGAACTGAAAGGAAAAACAGTCGGAATTGTAGGGCTTGGAGCTATCGGTAAAAGAGTGGCGCAGCTGGTTAAGGCATTTGGCTGTGAGGTACTTGCCTACAGCAGGCATCCCAAGGAAGAAAATAAGGATTTGGCATCCTATGTGTCTTTGGACGAGCTGCTTCAGAAATCGGATATCGTAACTCTTCATTGTCCTCTGACTGATGAAACCAGGCATATGATTGATAAAGAGAAAATCGGCATGATGAAGCAGGGTGCGATTTTAATTAATGCGGCCAGAGGGCCGGTGGTGGATTATGAAGCCCTTGCGGCAGCATTGGAAGAGGGTAAGGTCGGAGGAGCCGGAATTGATGTGTTTGAAGGAGAGCCCCCGATTAAGAAAGACCATCCTATGCTGAAGACACCAAATACTATTGCAACGCCTCATATTGCATTTGCTTCTGCGGAATCTATGACCTTGAGGGCCGGAATTGTTTTTGATAATCTGGAGAAATGGGTGGCTGGGAAGCAGCAGAATGTGATTTTATAAAAGAGAGAAAGGCAGTTGACAATTATCATTAAAATATATGTATTATAATTAATTTTAAATTATTTTTATACTTGAAAAAGAGCCGGATCTATTATCAGGCTCTTTTTATGTCTTTAGGGGAATTATTTAAAATGTAATAATTAAGTATTATATTCTAGTTGACAGCCTTCTGTTAGTAAAGAAAACATATTTCATAATTTTCTTACACTTTGTCTTATAATAAGTGAGGTTAACAGTTCTGTTTTGCAAGGTGTATAATTGCCTTTATTACTTTGCTCTATTAAACGTTTGACGGCCAGTTCACCCAGAGCTCTTTTAGGAACATTCATTGTAGTGAGTGAAGGAGAACTTATTTCGCCAAAAGGCATATTATCAAATCCGATTATAGAAATATCATCGGGAATTTTATAACCGTATTCTTGAAAAGCTTTTAATGCTCCTAAGGCAACAATGTCATTGACTGCGCAATATGCAGTGGCCATTTTCAGGGGAGATGATTCCAAGTAATTTTTCATAGATTCATAAGATCCGTTCAGAGTGGGATCGAGATATATAAATAAATCCTCATCTATAGAACATTCATATTTTTCTAAGGCATCTCTAAACCCCTGTTCTCTGTAGTAAAAATTTTTTATTTGAATTTGGCTTCCAAGAAAACCGATTTTTGTATGACCGTTTTCTATTAAAAATCTGGTTGAAGTAATAAAGGAATCATAATTATTCATGAGTACTGTGTCGAATAGAAATCGGTCAAACCATGCGTCCAGAACAACTAATGGGCAGCATATCTTTTGAAATGGAAGTAAATCATTTTCGCTTAATTCTGTTGCTAACAAAATAATCCCAGAGTTCCTGTCGGTAAAGAGAGAATCAAATTTTTCTTTATAGTCATCATCATTTTCCTGAATATTAAACAGAATTGTATCTAAGCCATTATCGCGTGCTTCACTTACAATACCATCTATTAATTCATTTATCAAAGGAGTTTCTGTTAAAACCTTACCACTTTTTTTAAAAAAGACCAATTTAATATTTTCGATTTTCGGAGTGTTCAGATATCCTATTTCTTTGGCTACTTTTAGAATTTCTTCGGCTGTTTTTCTGTTTGTTCCCTTTTTATTATTTAATACATTAGATATTGTGGATTGCGAATAACCAGTTATCTGACTGATAGTTTTCATATTGATTTTCACAGTAAATACCTCCGTAAAGAAATATGTATTTATAATACGAGTATTTCGCTTATATCATATCATATTTTTTCATTTTTTTAACAACTTGTTAAAAATTATTTTGAAATATTAGAAATAAAAATTTATATAATTTTTTATAAATATATTATATTGGATAAAAGGTAAAATATCAATAAAATTATTGCTTTACTATATATTAGTAGAAATTAATAAAAACTTTATGTTAAAATTGGCAATTATAAATATTGATATTTAGCATAAATGCTTGTAATATAATAAAAAAGAAGTAAAAAAGTAATTAAAAATTTATATAAAAATATATAAAACGGAAAGGAGGATAGTTTATCTGAAATTTATTGATGTAACAATATTGTTTAAGGTGAAGGAGAAAAGAATATGAAAAAGGTATTGATTATGTTAGTTAGCGCCGTAATGTTGTTCAGTATGACAGCATGTTCATCAAAGAAGTCTGAAGAAATACAGGAACCCGGAATAGAAAATAGTGAGGAGAAGGCATCAGTTTCTTCAGAGGTACCACAAAAAACAGATGGATATGAATATGGAGTTACAGAAGATGGATATACCATAATTACAAATCTTGATACAAGTAAAGACGTAACCTTAACAATGGCAGGCTGGGAAGGAGGACCCAGTGAAACAGATAATCTGAATCGTGCACTTGAATTATTCAGTGAATATTATCCTAATATAAAGGTAGAGTATACACCAAGTGCGGATTCGGGGGAAGGACACCATGGAAAAATAATGACCATGTTTGCTGCTGACAGTGCGCCTGATGTTTTCTACTGTGGTTCATCATATGTCCATAATTTTGCAGATAGAGGAATTATCTATGATATAACGGATATATTTAATGAAGCCTTTTCTTTGGATGATTATATTCCGGCTGCGTTGCAATGTATGCAGTACAATGGCAGGCTGTATGGCATTACTTCCTGTAATGTAGGGCCTCAGCTTTATTATAACAAGGATTTATTTGATGCTGCAGGTGTGGAATATCCTTCACCAGATCCCGGTAAAGCGTGGACATGGGATGAATTTATTGATGCTGCTTCTAAACTTACAGTCAAAGATGAGAACGGAAAAGTAAAACAATATGGTTTCTACGGACTCGAAGATTCTGAACTTTTAACGGCTTACTTCAATCAATTTGACATGAAATACATAAGTGATGATGGTAAAGAGTTTATTGCAACCGATGATCCAAATTTTAAGAAAATATTTGAAAATATAAAAGCATTACGAACAGAGTATGGGATATCTCCTCAGGCGGCGTTTACAGAAAGTGCAGGTATGAATAATGTACAGATGCTGCTTACCGGAATGGTGGCAATGTTTGTAGAAGGATCATGGGGGATGGAAGAAACAGCAGAAAGTGGAGTGAACTTTGGTGTTGCACCATTACCTGTAATGGATGGAGGACATTCTGCTACGTGGGGGCAGGCCCATATTCATTCTATTGCCGCAAATACTAAACATTTTGATGAAGCATGGGCATTGCTGTGTTTTTTGGGAAGCGATGAATACCAGCTTAATATGGTAAGAGAAGGGCTGTGGACACCTAATAAAACATCCTGTTATGAGCCCGATGTTATTAAAACATGGCTTACAGATAATCATCCGGATGGCTATGATAAGTTTATTTATTATTTCAAGGATTACAGTAGTATTGCTCCTCAGACTGTGATGGGAGGCGAAGCCCAGGATATATTCACCGAAGAGTGTCAGGCATATTTTGATGGAAATGAGGAACTGGATAGTGTAATTCAGGAAATGAGATCTAAAATTGATGGAGTATACAACGGCAAATAAATTGGACATATAAATTATTTGTGCGGGGATGTCCATAGAGACAGCTTTGGACGTCCCTGCATTACATGGTACATATACGGATGGGAAAAGTGATTATATGCAAAAAATAAAACAAATGTTTTATAAAAGCGGGAGCCGGTTAAGGAAACTTTTTTAGTTTTGTGATAAGCAGCGTAATGTACGAGAGTATGTTACGCTGCTTTTCCTTTCAGTTCGAGTTGCGCCACAAGCTGTGTTGCACCGACTTCCCCGATAAAGGTATAGTAGATGTCAATTTTTTGCTGACGGTGGCCGCTGCTCTTGTCACCCTCATGGATAACAATTTTCTCTATCAGATCGTGAAGCATACCACGGGAAAGTTCCTCAAAAGAAGTGTACTTCCTGGCTATCTTCAAGAAACTGTCTATTTTAATGACCTTGCTTTCAGCTTCATTGACCTGTTTCTGAATATCTGCGATTTCAGAACGTGTATCGCGCTGTTCCTTCTCATAGTCTGCTGACAGTATTTTGAACCGTTCGTCAGACAGCTTTCCACTTAGATTGTCCTCATAAAGCCGTTTGATGATGTTATCCAACTCACCAATCCGACGCTCCTTTGCAGCCAATTCCTTTTTCATGGACTGAATCTGCTTTTGCTGTTCCTTTGCGGAGCGGTTCATTAAACGCCGGACAAATTCCTGTTCGTTTTCAAGTGCAAAAGTAACAGTCTGCTTTAGGTTTTCCAATACTAGATTTTCCAGAACCACTGCTCTGATGTAGTGCATGGTACAGCTATTTGTCCGGTCACGGTATTTTCCACAGCAATAGCACTCCTGATTTTTACTGATATTCTGTCCACGGTGAGCGCGAAGCGGTGAACCGCAGTCTGCACAGAATAGCAAACCAGAAAACAACGCCATTTGGCCTTGTTTGGTAGGATGTGGCCGCCCCTCCCGCAGTCGCTGAACCTGCTCCCAAGCCTCTTGCTCTACCAGTGCCGGGTGAGTATTCTCAAAAATCATCTGCTGATCCTCCGGGGTAGGCAGCCGCTTCTTGAACTTATAAGACTTGGAGTAGGTTTTGAAGTTGACCGTGTGGCCCAAATATTCCTTATATTCTAGAATGTTGGCAATCGTGCTGTCAGACCAGTTATAAGGTGCTTCTGGGTGGTAGTTCCGCTTTTTCCCTGTCCGGCGGAATGCCAGCGTACCAGGTGTCGGGATTTTTTTCTTGGTCAGGATATTTGCTATCCGAACCGGCCCCAGCCCCTGCGCGGCGAGGTCAAACATCAGCTTGACTACCCAAGCCGCTTCCGGGTCGGGAACAAGCTGGCCATCTTCGCCCTTAATATAGCCATATGGAGGGTGGCTGCTTATCCGTTGCCCAGACATACCTTTCATTCGCTTGACCGCCCTTTGCTTCTTTGAGCAGTCACGGGCATACCATTCATTGAACAGATTGCGGAACGGGGTCAGGTCATTTTCGCCCTTTTGAGAATCCACACCGTCATTGACAGCAACAAAGTGAACCTCATATTCCGGGAAGATCATTTCCGTATACATGCCCACCTGCAAATAGTCACGGCCAAATCGCGACATATCCTTGATAATGACCCGTTTTACTAAACCTGCCCGCACGTCAGCTACCATCTTTTGAAAATCAGGGCGGTCAAAGGTCGTGCCGGAATAACCATCATCAACATAAAATAGGTAATTAGTAAAGCCGTTTTCTTTGCAATACTTCTCCAGCATTTCTTTCTGGTTTTGGATACTATTACTGTCACCGTCATTTGCGTCGTCCACAGATAACCGGCAGTACAGAGCAGTCAAAGCGTCCAGGCTCAACACGTTGTGGTATGAGAGCATTTCAGTCATATTTGCCATCATTGTGCCGCACCCCCTTTCAGGAGTGCATACAGGCGTTGATCCTGTTCCCGTTTCCACTGGTTAAGTGAAATATCCTGGTTTAACACATAGAGCGTCGTTCCCTGGATGTCGGCATAGTCAATAAGTTCGTCAGCAAGGAACAAATCACGGCTGAACCGGGAAAAATCCACAGCAGCCACAATAGCATATTTCCGGTCACCAGAAAGGAATTTCTGAATACCGGGGCGGTCAAGAGTACGGCCAGAAAAGCCGCTCTCCACCAAATAGATGATCTGCTCAGGGGTAAAGCCCTGTTGCTCCGCCCAAAGGGCCAGTCGTTTTTTCTGTATTAGAATCCCCAAAGTGTTGGCTTGACTGTTTGCCGAATCTACACGGCAATAAAGTGCGATATATTCAATTTTCTTGTTGTCCTTTTCGTTCGTCTGTAACATCATATCCTCCAATCCGACGAACTAAAGGGCTTGGGTTTATGCCTTTATTATACCGCACCTTTGCCGTCTCAGGAAGTGCTTTCGCGCATTAAAGTGTTAATTTTTTATTAACTGATGTACCCAGGCCAGCTTCACGTTCAATCAATCGCGCCATTTTGTCGGCAGCAGTTTCTTTGCTTCCCTGATTGAAGAAAGAGGACACAACATAGGTCGTGCCCTTTACCCGGCGCATCATCACAGCATCCGGTTTCCTATCTTTGTCCATTTTTCACCTGCTTTCTATAAAAAGAGGGTGCCGCGCCGAATTGCTCCAGCGCGGGCCTCGGTTATCGTTTTATTTAGTACCGTATTATTTGGACTTGTCATCGTCCATCGGCTCACCCCCGGTACAGTGGGAGCATCCAGATCGTGCCGTGGTTATCCAGCCGGTAGCTGGCGGCCCTCCGCGTTCGGTGAAGTAATGCGTTTTCTACTGTGACAGGTCACGGCAATTTCCAGCCCACCACAGGCCGGATATCAGCCGCCAAATGACCGCTCAGCCCCTTTGATGTTATCGTTTTGACGGACTGCTCTGACCAGTCCGCAGGGGGTCGTGGCGTTTGCGCTATGCGTTGCTCACTGTCACATTCAAAATCTGAATGCTGATATGAACGGATTGCCCGCTGTTTGTCAAGGTCCTGATATAGAAAAGGTCCTCCAATCCCTTTCACTATATAGGAGGGAAAGCGGGCAAAAGTTGATAGTCAGGCGACAAGATTTTCACGAATTTTTTTCAATGCAGATTTAGCGGAACGCATGACAGCCGCCTTGTGGCACCCCTGCATTTTGGCAATCTCCGAGTAAGAGTAACCGTAGACAAAATGCAGAATAAATCGCTCACGTTGCTGCGGTGGAATATCTTGCAGAACGGCCTGTATTTCCCGCAGCTGTTCTATACGTTCATAGGTTTGCTCCAAAGGTTCCGTTGCCAGTTCAAAAAGCCGGCAGTTGTCAAAGGATCTCCCGTCGATATGTTTCCGGCGCTCATACCTCTGGCGCTCTTCCTGGCGGCGGCTATCCTCATAAACCTTGTAAACGTCCACCGATACCTCGACCTCCAGCGGGTGATGATCGGCATTGGAAATTGTAATGATATACATAAGCAGCCCTCCATCATGCAACGCGGAAAAGAGCGACAATCTTTTTCGGTGTCTGTTCTGCATGAGTATCACAGGGCTGTTTTTGTTCACCGCAAGCATAAGGGCAGCTTGCGGCAGCCTGACAAGGTGGCGTAGGGCCAGAAGCCACTGTGATCAGAACAGATTCTCCAGGAGCCAGATGAATTACTTTGATGGTTTTTACCATATAGAACACCTCCGATTTTGTATTAGAGGGCTTGTCCCTCTTATCTATCGGAGATTAGAGAACCTGTAAATTAAAGGGTAACGATATAATTTTCAAAAAAGTTGAATAGGCAAAAGCAAGGGCAGGATCACGGGGATACTACCCTTGCTTTCAACTATTCGTTTAGATATTCCCGGAGCCGGTGGAACGCTCTCTGAAGCAGCAGCGTAACCGCCGCCGGACTGCACTGGAACACTGTTGCAATTTCCTTATACTGATACCCCTCCCAAAAAGCCAATTCAATAGCGCGCCGCTGCCGGTCAGTCAAACGGCGCAGGCCAAAGGCCAGTTTCTCATTTCTGACAGTATCAATAAAATCCTGAATCAGCAGTTCCGAAGTAAAATCCTCTTGAACATATAAAGACCGCTCCTGATATGTAAGTTCTTCACTCATGTTTTCTAAGGAATAGCAGTGATACCGGAACCGGCGGTCAGAATTAGCAATTAAGCGATCTTCATCTTCAATAATCGCTACCCAATCCTCTTCGTTCATAAAACTGTTCTCCTTTCCAATCGGTTTCCTTGTGACAGATTGGAAAGGAGGCCCCCGGCACACGCAGGCGGCAGAAATGCTTAAATTTCGACATATCAAAAAGGCGCGTGTTCCCCGACACGCGCCTTTGAATACATTATAGTTCTTGTTTAGACTGTATTGAAATACACCTGGATGAACATGATAATCCCCATCATAAGCAGGCATTTTTTTAACGAGTTATGTTTGAGACAGGGAATCCAACTGGCCATAAACTCCTCCCCGGAGTGCTGGCCGTTGATGGAATGAGCATGACAAAATACCGCCAGCAGCTACCGTTTTTTTTGAGGTGCTGACGGCTTGCGTATTACGATACAGAAGAAATCTGTATCGGACAGTAATTCATAAAATTCTATATGTAGTGTAAACTACTATTGAGGTGGACTACAATGCATATATTTTCAAAAAATCTCGGTGATACTGTTCGCAGAGCACGGGAAGAATCCCATATATCTCAAACAGAATTAGCCGAAAATTTGAGCCTAGATGTTCGTACCATAATCAATATTGAAAACTATCGTGGAAACCCGAAGCTGGAAGTTCTATTCCCGCTTATACGAGAACTGAAGATTTTACCGGAACAGATATTCTTCCCGGAAAATCAACATACTGATGAAATCAAGGAACGCGCTTTTCTGGAATTGTCTGATTGCAGTGAATTGGAGTTAAAGGCGCTTATTCCTGTAATCCGTTCCGTTAAAGAAGCATTACGGACTAAGGACAATGAAGAAGCAAAATAGCTCTGGTTGATACATTGAAGTCAACCAGGGCTATTCTTTTTCATACTACTGGCTATTCTCAATGTAGAAAGAGCATTTGTGCCATTTTTTTAATTTAGTCTTGTGTAATGGAATTGCGTATAGTACCTATAACGATTATCTATTTTAACTAATTACCCAGTTTTCAGCATTTTGTCGAATGCTCACAAAGCGTTTATAAACACCATCTTGTGCAACCAATTCATCGTGAGTGCCTTTTTGGACCAGTCTTCCATCATCAATGACAAGGATTTGGTCTGCATGACGGATTGTATTCAACCTATGAGCAATTGCAATTACTGTTTTTCCATGTGTTAGACGTGCTAATGCCCGTTGGATTAAATGTTCATTCTCTGGATCAATAGACGCCGTCGCTTCATCCAGTAAAATGATTGGTGCATCCTTTAGTATCGCACGTGCAATCGATATACGCTGCTTTTCACCACCAGACAAGGAGGAGCCTCCCTCTCCAACGATAGTATCATATCCTTCGGGAAGTGCCATAATAAAATCATGACAACATGCGGCCTTTGCCGCAAAAATTATTTCATCCATAGAAGCTTGCGGTTTACCAAAACGTATGTTATTTGCAATTGTATCTTGAAACAAATAGACCTTTTGAAAAACCATAGAGATATTTTTCAGTAAATTGTCATAGGTTAATTCTTTTACATTGATTCCGCCGACTATCACAGAACCTTGTTGTACATCCCAAAAGCGAACAATCAAATTCGCTATTGTGGATTTACCTGACCCCGAATATCCAACAAGTGCTGTCATACTTTGCTCTGGTACGTTAAAAGAGACATCATGGATAACTTCTTCTTCGCCATAAGAAAAACTGACATTTTGAAATTCAATATCGAATCGTTTTACCTTTGTATCATTTTCTCCATCCTGCAACGTGTCGATTTCCTTTAGTGCTTCATACCGATTCAGACATGCTTCCATAATCCGAATCTGGCTTGTCAATGAACCTAATGTTTGTACCGGACGAAATAGATGAAAGGCAAAAACCATGAGCATTATTGTAACCGGCAATTCAATATTTCCATGTAAGTAGCGAAAAACAATTAAAAATACCATAATCGAAACGCCAATTGAAAAGCAAAGTTGATATACCAAGTTGGGCAAGGAAAAAGTTTCCTCATATGTAATTGCACGATTACAGGTATCCTTAATTGTATCTTTCATGCGCTTTGCCTTGTCTCCAAACATATGAAATGCCTTAATAACGGAAATTCCCTTTACATACTCCAGAACAGCATCCGTAAGCTGCGCTGATTGCTGTTGACGAATTGCAGACTGCTTACTGCCAACCTTTTGTACCCATTCCAGTACCATCATTGCAATAAATGTAATGATTACGGCCGAAAGGGCAAGTGGCACATCAATAAATAGGAGAAACAGACAACCAACAAGAATACTGCAATATCCATTCATCACTTTGTCTAACGCTGCCATACCGTGTTCTTCCACAAAAAGAAGATCGACTGTAATTGCAGAAGTAATGTTCCCGATATTTCCATCACTAAAATATCCCATCGGAAAACGCTTGAGATAATTGCCTGTGGATAAGCGTTCCCGTTCGCAAATTTCATATCCCGCACCGCTTTCTAAAGCAACAAATATTCTCCTGAATACACATCGGATAATCAGCGAGGAAAGGATTACTATGCCGTAAATAACCGCATGTGTAAAATTTAATGTATTGTTTAGAGCCTGCACAAATATAGAGAGTGAAATAAAAACAGGAACATTAAAAAGCATACTGTCCAAAAAGCTGAACAAAAATGACAGCTTTATCCGCCAAGCATATTTTCCTGAAAAACGCAGTAATCTCATGATAAAATTAAGCATTTGACATTCCCCCCTTTCGCAGATCGGAAATGGCATCTCTGACATTCCATTGGACAGATTGAGTATATGCGTCCCACATTCGCTTGTAGTATGACGAAGCAGTCAATAAATGTGAATGAGTCCCTTGTGCTACGATTTTTCCCTGATCTAAAACAATAATATTATCTGCATTTTGTATCGTAGCCAGCCTGTGCGCAATGACGATTACCGTTTTATCTTTCAAAAGCTGATTCAATGAGCCTTGAATTTTATCCTCATTTTCAGGATCAGTAAAAGAAGTCGCTTCATCTAAAACTACAATAGGAGCATTTTTCAGCATAGCACGTGCAATGGCAATGCGCTGTCGTTGACCACCGGATAGTTTATCACCGGCATCACCAACAACTGTTTCGTATCCTTTCGGAAAGCCCATAATAAATTCATGGCACCAAGCGGCCTTGGAAATAGCTATTACCTCCTTATCGCTGGCACCAGGTCGCCCTATACGGATATTTTCCAAGATACTCGTATTAAAAAGAAATGTATCCTGAGAAACATAACTTGTCATGTCCGACAACGTTTGATAGCTGATATCCCGGATATTGATTCCTCCAATGCGTATAGCACCGTGATTAACATCCCAAAATCGCACTAGTAACTTAGCAAGTGTTGACTTTCCCGCACCAGACTCACCGACAAATGCGGTAACTGTATTCTCCCGCGCAGTAAATGAAACATTGTGCAAAACATTTTCTTCTCCATAGCCAAATGTAATGTTTTCCCCTGTTACATTATGTGACCGGGGGATAGAAGTGACGTTTCCCTCATGTAATTCAATTTCTTTAAAAATCAACTCCAGCTTTTGAGCCTTCACACCGAGTTGTGGAAGCATTGGGATGAACTCAACGATGCGAAGGAGTGATGGCCCCAGGCTCATGGCCAAAAGGCAACATAAAATAAAATCTTCGAGAGTTAGACTCCCGCTCAAATAAAAGCAAATGCCAAATGGAATCATAAATAATAACGTTGCTGGAAGAAATATGCTATATATAGCCATATAATTCCACGAAACGCCAAACCAATCCAGTGTTTGCCGCTTGTACTCCTCAACAGATTCTTTATACTTCTGAAAGGATGAAGTCGTCTGGCTAAACACCTTGATGACCTCCATTCCAGAGATATATTCCACTATCGTTTCATTCATTTTTCTGGAGGCTTTGTAGTATGGTTCCATACGTGTTTTTGCATTGTTCAACATGGCAGCAAACGCAGCAATTCCAATTGGCAGCACTGCGAGGGAAAGCAATGCCATACGCCAATCAATGACTGCCAGAATGAAGGTTGCTATTATACAGGATAAAAGATTTGACAATCCTTCCGGCAGCGTATGAGCAAGGATCAGTTCCATGTCCTCTATATTCTCAATAAACGCCTTTTTCAGTTCTCCGCTCCCTTTTTCCATGATTTTACCCATAGGTATACGAAGCAGCTTATCTGCGAGAGCAATTCTCATATTTGCCAGTGTTTTATAGGCTAGATAATGAGAGGAAGCAAGTCCACGGCTGGTGCTATATGTTTTTAGAACCAAGCAGGCGGCAATACATACCGCTATTACAACGACTGAGGTAATGCCTACATATTTGCCTGAGATAAAATTATTGATTAGGTAATAAATGCCAAAATATGGAGCTATACCAGCAATAGTGCCCACAGTCAAGAGTAAAACTGCTTTAATCATATAGTGAACCAAGTTTTTAGCAAAACTATTTATCCAATGGAAATGGTTCATTTATTTCACTCCTTTCGCTTTGCTTGCTGGATACAATCGTTTACAGCTGTTTTTATGGCTTCGCTCGTTATTGTTGCCGAAGTAACAGCATCGACATTGATGGTTTGCTGTTCCTTAATCAATTCAGCCATAGATTCAGCTGCCGCATCCCCAAGCCCCGGAGTTTCATGTTGTTCTGTAATAAGGATATCCAGAATACTTGTTTGGTCAAACTCTACCTCAACGATAATGTCACCAGCATACCCGATAGCGGTTGCCTGATACGTTCCTGAAATATATATGCCATCGCTCTTGTCCTTGCTCACATATATGCAACCGAGTAAAACAAGCAAGAATAATATTACAACAAAAACATTACGTTTCATCAAATGATCCCCCTTTATGAAATGATTGATTTTTCTGTTCACCAGAAACTTTTTTGCAAAGATCATAAGGCAGGCATAGAGAAGTCCGTAAAACAGGGTGCTTTACTGTAATAGCTTCTACATTAAATACATTGCGCAAAACTTCCGGTATAATCACCTGTTCAGGGGAACCTTCGCAATACTTTGTTCCATTAGAAATAGCGACGATATTATCAGAAAACATGGCCGCATGATTTAGATCATGTAGTACCATAACAATCGTCACACCCTGCTGTTTATTGAGACGTACCAACAAATGCATGATGTCCAACTGGTGCGCAATATCCAGAAAAGTTGTAGGTTCATCCAAAAATAAAATATCTGTTTTTTGTGCCAGTGCCATTGCAATCCAAACACGCTGCCGTTGCCCTCCTGACAGAGAATCTACATCGCGTGAAGAAAAATCGCTGATATTACATGACTCCATCGCCCAGCGAATAATGCGATTATCCTCCTCCGTAAGTCCTTTCATCCCTTTGCGGTAAGGGAAGCGTCCGTTGGCAACCAGTTCCTCCACACTTAGACCATCTGGGCATTGAGAGTTTTGAGGGAGAATCGCTAGTTTTTGCGCCACATCACGTGTACGCATTTGATAGATCGACTGACCATCCAGATAAACAGCACCGTGCTTAATTGGTATCAGACGAGTCATCGCTTTTAAAACTGTAGATTTTCCTGACCCATTAGCCCCGATTAGCGATGTGATCTTGTGAGCGGGAATTGATAAATTGAGATTATAAAAGCAAAATCCCTCTGTATATCCAGCGGAGAGTTTCTCCGCAGTTAATTCTGTTTGAATGACAAATCCCTCCTTTATATAGTTTGCTTGCGCAAGAGATAAAGAAAATATGGTGCAGAAATAACCGAAACAATTATGCCAACCGGTAACTCCACTGACTGAGTAATAGCTCTGCCCACAGAATCCGCCATAACACATATCAACATGCCAATGAGAGCGGAAGCGGGAAGTATAAAATGATGTTTTGCACTAAATATACGTTTTGCAATATGGGGAGAAACAAGGCCTACGAAATAAAGGCCACCACATACAGCGATACAAGCTGCTGACAAGGCTACTGCCAAAAATAAAAGCAGTCTCCGCTCCCTTTCCACTTTAAGCCCCAATCCGGTTGCCAACTCGTCACCAAGAACCAAAACATCCATGTTTCCTGCGCGAGACAATGCAATGGGTATCAGTATGAACAGATACGGCAGGAGGGTAAATACATGCCTCCAGTTCGTTCCATATACGCTCCCCACCAGCCAGCGCGACAGCATTTGAAAGTTGCTGTTTTCCAATCCGGTGGACATAATTAACATTGTTGCCTGAATCCCCGCAGCAGCACCAATCCCTCCTAAAAGAAAACAGGTATTAGAAAGCCTGCCGTTCCGAAATGCAAATGCATATAAAAAAAGTGCAACAAGCATCCCACCCACAAAGGCAAACAACGGCATAAAAATCATGGAATCCACTTGTAGCTGCGGAAAAAATACCATGAAAATCAAAACGGCTATTCCTGCTCCTGCGTTAATCCCCAGTATTCCGGGATCAGCCAATGGGTTTCTTGTCACAGACTGAAAGATACAACCAGAAAGCCCCAGCCCGGCTCCACAGAGAAGCCCCGATAAAATACGTGGCAGTCGTAGCTTATGAATAATCAAATAAGTCTCAGAATCCCCTACACCAAACAGGCTTTGAATGATTTTCCAAAATTGCAGTTTACTATATCCTGCATTTAGAGACAAAATGATAGAAGCAAATACAAAAATCAATAGTACACTAAAAATTAACTGCTTTTTACAAATTCTTTTCATGTTCCAAGCCCCTCCTTTCGTTTCCTATAAGCGAGGATCAGAAAAAATGGAGCACCAATCACTGACACCAATGCCCCTACTGGCGTATCATAGGGGGCGTTAATCATGCGGCCACACAGGTCGGCTAGAATCATTAATAAAGATCCGCTTAGTGCGGTGACGGGAAGAATCCTACGGTAATCGGCTCCAACCAAAAAGCGTGCAATATGGGGAATGAGCAGCCCCAAGAAAGAAATACCTCCTGCAATAGATACGCTGCATCCTGCTAGAACCAAAGATATAACAATCCCCAGTAGACGTATTGTTTTTATAGGTAATCCCAATCCTGTAGCACTATCTTCGCCCAATGCCAACACAGACAAGGAGGGTGCTAAAAATATACTAAAAACAATCGCTATAAGCATCCACGGAGAAACAATTCTAATTTGTTCCCATGTGATTCCATTCAGGCTGCCTGACTGCCAAAATGACAAATTTTTTGCCAATCCAAAGACAAGAGACAGGCCTTGACTTAATGCATTCAGAAATGCAGATACCGCAGCTCCTGCTAATAATAGACGTATTAGTGTGGCGTTTTTCCTTCCAGATACACCAAGTCCGTATGTACATACAACTCCCAACGTTGCACCTAAAAATGAAAGTAGCATTACCCAACGAAAGGAAGCTGAGACGAATAAAACCATCCCCAATGACACCGCAAACCCTGCTCCAGCGTTAATACCCAATAGCCCGGTATCCGCAAAAGGATTATTCCCAATACCCTGCATAATTGCACCAGAAAGGGCCAGTGCCGCGCCAACAAGCGCGGCACCGACTACTCTTGGAAAACGTAGTTCTCTAATCACCTGATGAATCGTAGACTCAGAGGAAAAATTTGTTACGGCTGACCACACCTCTGAAAAGCTACTTCCTGCTACACCTATGCAGACAGATAAAAGTGCTGCTACTACGATTGATAAAATAAGTACCAGAAGTAAGAGCACAAGTGGAATTCGAAGGTTTATGGGGGTATCGTTAATTGCCGGACTATTCAATGTTTCTGTGTTCTTTGATTGCATCCGCTAACATCTCCATATAAATCAACTTTCCCTGTGAAGTATAGGAAAGATTATACTGTGTCTCGTTGTCTCCTAAATAAACATTTCCATTTTTAACAGCCTTTAAATTTTGCCAAACTGGATTATCAGCCAATTCACCTAATGTTCCATCATTACTGGTGAAAATGATGTGATCAGCATCTACTTTGGCAAGGTACTCTAAATCTACTACATCTGCCCATTTGTCTGTGGGGGTGAGATCAGTATGATTTAATTTTAGATCAGTAAAAATGATTTCTCCAGGTCCAGCAGTTACACCATAGATGTAGTAAGAACCAAGATATACTGTGTTGGATTCCAATACTGCAAAGGTTTCATCTCCTACTATTTCTTTTATTTCGTTAGATAACTCCTCCGCCTTGGCATCATAATCGGCTAACCATTTTTCGGCAATATCACGCTTCTCAAACCAATCTCCCAGTTCTAAAAAACGATCACGCCATTTCACATAGTTATAGTCATCAGTCAACATAATGGTAGGAGCTATGTCTTTGAGTTGATCGTAGATTTTTTCGGAATACATATTCATGATGATTAAGTCGGGTTCCAATTCCACGATACGCTCAATGTTAATGTCAGTCATGCCACTCCAGTTTCCTACCGTTTCAATCCCACGTTCATCAAACGAATCCTTTAGATGGGAAGGTACGGTTATACCATCGAACATACTGGTTTGGGCACACGCAATATATGGTATTCCAAGAGTATCTAGTTCTTCGGCAGAACCAGAAAGGTCGACAAGGCGTTGTGGATTTATGGGAATCTCCGTTTCGCCTTTCATGTGCGTAACGACTTTTGTTTCACTCCCCTGCTCTTGGGGATTTTGATCTGTTCCAGTTCCGCTACAAGCTGATAATAAAACCATGACTGTCATCAGAACAGGAATAAATTTTGATTTTCTCATGAGTATACACCTCTTTATTTTGAGTATTGAGTTAGACGTTGCTAACCAACCTAAATAATGATATAATGATTAGGATTAAAAAATCTATCTGCATATGGAAAAATATTAACGCTAAACGGAACAATTCTAAAGGTGGGTTCGTATGGAATGGTATCAACATAATCAAGCAGAGGGGTGGAGATCACAGGAAATATTGTTGCATTCAGGTATTCACTTATCTTTGTGGTCTTGTTCTTTTAATAATTTTTTCTCACACGAAACAGCGGTTAAAAAACCTATTTTTGGGTTGGGATATGTTTTGGAAGGGGCTGCTTCGTGTGAAATAAACAATAATTGTATGGATTTTAAACAAGACTTTCCTCATACACAGTTCTTAGGGTCTGTGAATAGTAGTACGGAATATAAACCTGGAGAGACATTTAAATATCTGCAAATTACAATGGATACTAATATGTTTAGTCGATATTGGCAATTGGTTGGTGGCTCTCAAAGATATTCATTTGATTCCTTTGTCGGTACTCAGCAGTATGCAATACAACAAGCACGAATAAATTATCGAGAAAAAATTTGCTTACTTGAGCTTATACAAACACTTGGCAGTATTGAAGAAAGCAAGAATCAGCTCGCGTTGGAAAGTCGGTGCTTAGATCTATTATCTGAAAACTTATGCCGCTTAAATGGAAAAGAGGAATTTACACCTAGTGATTTACATATATTTGAGAAGCAACATATCGCACTAGCACGAGATATCTTGTTGTCAAGACTAGAATCACCTCCATCGATAATCGAACTTTCACGAATTGTTGGATTGAACGACTGTTCCTTAAAGAGAGGATTTAAGCTACAATATGGATGTACAATACATTCATTTGTGCAACGCCAGCGACTTGAAAAAGCATATATGCTCATTACGAAAGATGGATACAATGTAACTCAAAGTGCATTTGCGGTGGGCTATACAAGCCTAAGTCATTTTTCTAAAATATTTAATGAGGCATTTAATCTATTTCCAAGTGACCTTGTTAAAATTAGGAATAAGTTTCATAGTTGATTTGTAATCGGAACATTTTGATAGAATTTGTTATCCCCAAGCCTGAAAAGATTTTGCAAGCAATGGAAAGGGATATCCTTTTGCTCGTTTTCACTTCGTTCTCCCGGCCAAAAGGCTACCCCTTTCCGCTTGTTGGGGAGTTCCCCAAGCCCCCGGCCCAAC
>ENA-ORML01000221-ORML01000221.1-human-gut-metagenome-genome-assembly--contig:-NODE-221-length-73677-cov-3.786966_pt1 | contig 73677 bp, 75 predicted proteins | sample MGYA00242103_ERZ508995 | MGnify/ENA primary metagenome ERZ508995 (study PRJEB26280, sample SAMEA2338702) | human gut metagenome | biome: human gut; feature: human-associated habitat; material: faeces... | reverse complement strand
GTTGGAGGACTTGCGGTTTGCCTTCGGTTTGGAAACGAGGTGCTGCTGATTGCGCTGACACTGATGATTTTATATGGAATTTCCGGGGCCTATCAACCGGCTGTGCAGGCGAGTATTCCCCTTCTGGCATCAGCGGACAGATTAATGCAGGCTAATGCGGTCATCAATATGGTTGGCACGCTTTCGGGACTCCTCGGGCCGATTATCGGCGGAATGCTTTTTGGCGCCTTTGGAATAGAACCAATTCTTTTGTTGAGCATTATCTGTTTTGGCGCCTCCGCAGTGATGGAAATTTTTATTCATATTCCTTTTGAAAAGAACAGTTATTCTGAGAGGGCTGCAGCAGTCGTGCGGTCAGATTTGGAAGAGAGCTGGCTTTTTGTGAAAAATGAAAGACCGGAGTTTATCGGTGTGGTCGGCATTTTGGCTTTATTTAACATGGTTTTATCGGCAGCATTGATTGTGGGAATTCCGATTATGCTTATTAATATTCTTGGGCTATCGGATATGCAGCTTGGCGTAGCTCAGGGGGCCATGGGTGCCGGAGGCTTGCTTGGCGGTATTCTGTCCGGGATTATTCATGAAAAACTTCGGTTGAAGGATAGCTGGCTGCTGCTTGCAGCCTGTTCCGTCGCCGCTTTAGTTATGGGATTTACATTGATGCCGGGAATGTCGGCCAATGTCGGCTTTTGGATGATTGTGGGTATGAGTCTTTTGATTATGACGGTATCGACAATTTTTACGGTTCAGATGCTGACGCTTTTGCAGCAGCAGACGCCGCCGAATTTTTTGGGAAAAATCATGGCAGCCATTATGGCGGTGGCAAATTGTTCACAGCCGGCAGGTCAGGCTTTGTATGGCGTTTTATTTGATGTTTTTTCAGAAATCCCATGGATTGTTATGACCGGCAGCGCAGCGGCTGCATTTGGAATTTCATTGTATTCCAGAAAAGTTTTTCAGAAATTAAAAAGGGATTAAAAAATGAAAAGGATGCGCCGGCCCGAAGGCCGGACGCATCGAGGAATGAACGTTTTATACTTTCTGATGTTCGTAGTCTTTCAGGGCGTCAATCGCCTGACGGGATAGAGGAACCAGGGCAATCATATTAAAAATAGTCATAAGGCCAATTCCGATATCTCCCAAATCCCAGACAAAGGTATAGGCGGCCAGACCGCCGATAAAAAGCATAACTAAAGCGAGAATTTTATATAAATTCTGTGACAGCCAGTTGTCGCCGAAAAGGTAGGCCACATTAGGTCTGGCATAGAACAAAATGCCGATGAAGGTGGAAAAGCTGAACAACCATAAGATTACGGCGATAAATACGACGCCGAAGCTTCCCATATGATAGTTCATGGCTGTTTGAAGTAAATCCATTCCTGCAAGGCCCTGAGTCAGTTCAGCCGGGGTCAGCAGCATAATCATGGCAGAGCAGCTGCATATAACGATGGTATCGATAAAGACACCGAAGGCCTGCAGAAGTCCTTCCTTGGCTGGATGACTGATATCCGCGGCGGCGGCAGCGCATGGGGCTGAGCCGGAACCGGCTTCATTGGAGAAAAGTCCCCGTTTAGCGCCGTTCATGAGAACTGCGCCAAAACCGCCGGCAACAACCTGGCGAAGCCCGAAGGCCTCTGAGAATATCTGCTGAAAAACAGCAGGAATCTGGCTGATATTTGTAAATATGATAAAAAGTGTCATAAGAAAATAGAGCCCTGCCATAATTGGCACAACCACATCCAACACTTTTACCGTAGCATTTTTGCGAAGCACAATAACAGCGGCAATGATGACAAGAAGGACGGTTGTGTAAATCGGCGGAATCCGGAATGCATTTGTAAAGGCGGATGAAACCGAATTGCCGATAACCTGGCTGATGCCGCACCAGCAGATGAGGCCGGAAACGGCAAAAAGTATGGCGATAAGGGAGCGGCGGCGTTTACTGTCTTTTTTAATGAAAAGATGGTGTATATAGTAGGCCGGGCCTCCGCGGTAACCGCCGTAGAGCGGGTCTTTTTCTTTATAAATCTGGGCCAGCGTCGCCTCGACAAAGGCAGTGGAGGAGCCGAGCAGAGCGGTAATCCACATCCAGAAAACGGCTCCGGCGCCGCCGGCGGAAATAGCGGCAACCACCCCGACAAGATTTCCCATGCCGACCCGGGTGGCTGTGGATATGATGAGGGCCTGAACGCCGGAAATCGAATTTTTTTCCGAAGAGGCCTTTTTTTCCGTTGTAATTTTTAACATTTCCGGAAAGAGACGAAACGGGAGAAATTTTGTCCGAATCGTAAAATAGATTCCGGAAGGAATAAGGATAAGAACAAGGAGGGACAATCCCACGGAACTGCCGCCGGGCAGCGGGATTGTAATCAAATCGCCCCACAAAATCTGATAAACAGATGTAAAAATAAGTTTAAATATATTCATCGTTAAGAACGCCTTCTTTATCAATAGTATTTGTGTTTTCCTGTTATTTAGTATATAGTAGAAACAAATATCTGTAAAATTAATTATAATGATAATAAGGATTAAAAAAATAGATGGAGCGAGAGAAATGGATATAAAAAATCTGAATACTTTTATTCTTGTGGCGGAGCTGAACAGTTTTACAAAGGCGGCGGAAAAACTGGGGTATTCCCAGTCAACCATTTCGTTTCAGATTAAACAGTTGGAGCAGGAGTTAAACTCCCAGTTATTTGAACGAATCAATCATACGGTGGCTCTGACGGAGAAGGGCAGGGAGGTGCTCAAGTATGCCCATCAGATTCGCAAGCTCACCCAGGAGCTGGAGACCAGCATGCGGGAGGCAAAGGATGTAAAGGGGCATGTCCGTCTGGCGATGGCCGATTCCCTTTGCAATTCCCTTTTTGATGAAGGCTTTGCAGATTTTCGGGCCAAATATCCGGGAATTATGTTGAATATTATTGCGGCGGGAACGGAAGAAATGTTCCGGCTTATTAATCATAATGAAGCGGACGTGATTCTGACATTGGATAATCATGTGTATAATACGGAATATGTGATTGTCCGGGAGGAAAGGGTTAAAGTGCATTTCGTCGCAGCCGCGGACAGCCCTTTGGCGGCAAAAGAAAAAATTTCTGTCCGGGAATTGCTTCATCAGCCCTTTATATTGACGGAAAAGGGTATGAGTTATCGGAGGCTTATGGATGAAAAGCTGGCGGAAATGTCTCTGGAAATCCAGCCGGTTTTGGAGATTGGAAGTGCGGATTTAATCTGTTCCCTTGTAGAGCAGGGCGTGGGCATTTCTTTTTTGCCGGACTATGTGACAGAGAGGAAGGTCAGAGAGGGACGAGTCATTCGCCTTGATGCAGAAGATTTTGAAGTAGAGGTTTGGAAGCAGCTTTTGTATCACCGGGATAAATGGGTCTCTCCCCAGATGGATTCAGTGATGCGGTACTGCGTGGAACGGGAGTTTACCGGGGGAGCGGATACATCGTGTGGTGAGTAGGGAGATTCGGTGAAAAAAATATAATTTAGCACTTGACAAATATAAAGTATAGGTATAAAATTCACAGAAAAGCGATGACGGAGAGAAGTACTGCAGATTATCGTTCCCAGAGAGCGGGTGATGGTGGGATACCCGCAAAGTGAATTTGCAGGAATAACACTCTATCAGCTGCAAACTGAAAATCCATTCGGGTGAGTAGGGGCGCCGTGAGCTGGACGTTAAAACAGCAGGTCATGAAGGTGACTGTTAATATGACAGTAAGTCAGGTGGTACCGCGGATATATATACTGTTCGTCCTGAATAAAATTTCAGGATGGGCAGTTTTTTTATTGTCAAAATAAAAAACGCTCCACACAGTCCTTTTTTGAACACAGTCCAATAATGAGCAGAACAGAAAGGAAGAGGGAAAATGTCAAACGTATATCGCAGTAAAACAATGAATCAGGTGAGTGAAAGTGATATCGGTATGGAAGTGAAACTGGCCGGATGGGTCGAAAATATCCGCGACCATGGCGGCGTATCCTTTGTAGACTTGAGGGATATGTATGGAGTTGTGCAGGTGGTATTCAGAAATACGGATTTATTTAAAGGGATTCGCAAAGAACAGTGTCTTTCAGTGGAAGGTGTCATCGAGGAGAGGGATGAGGAAACCTATAACCCAAAGATTGCGACGGGCACGATTGAACTGGAAGTTCATAAGGTGGAAATTCTGGGGAAGGTTTACCGGGATTTGCCTTTTGAAATAACGATATCCAAAGAGATTCGGGAGGATGTCCGGCTGAAATACCGTTATCTGGATTTGAGAAATCAAAAAGTGAAAGATAATATTTTATTCCGCTCCAAAGTAATCCGTTTTTTGCGGAATAAGATGGAGGACATGGGTTTTACGGAAATTCAGACGCCGATTCTCTGCGCCTCCTCACCGGAAGGGGCCAGGGATTATATTGTGCCTTCCCGCGTCCACAAAGGAAAATTCTATGCGCTGCCTCAGGCTCCGCAGCAGTATAAACAGCTTTTGATGACGGCCGGCTTTGATAAGTATTATCAGATTGCCCCGTGCTTTCGCGATGAGGATGCCCGGGCGGACCGTTCTCCGGGGGAATTTTATCAGTTGGATTTTGAGATGAGTTTTGCCGCCCAGGAGGATGTATTTAAAGTCGGGGAAGAAGTTCTCGCAGAAACCTTTAAGACCTTTGCGCCGGAAGGCTATGCGGTGACGGAGGCGCCCTTCCCGGTTATCAGCTATAAACAGGCGATGCTGGAGTTTGGCACGGATAAGCCGGACCTCCGCAACCCGCTGCGAATCATCGATGTGACTGAGTTTTTCCAGCGGTGTACCTTTAAGCCATTCCATAAAAAGACGGTGCGGGCCATCCGGGTACAGGGCGATTTGTCCAAAGGTTTCCATGAGAAGCTTTTGAAATTTGCTCAGGAGATTGGTATGAGCGGCCTTGGTTATCTGGAAGTACTTGAGGATATGAGTTATAAAGGACCGATTGATAAATTTATTCCGGAGGATATGAAGAAGGAACTGGCTGAAATTGCCGGTTTGACGATAGGCGATACCATTTTCTTTATCGCGGCGGCAGAGAAGCTGGCCTGCAAATATGCGGGGCAGATTCGGGATGAGCTGGGCAGACGGATGAACCTGATAGAAGAAAAGGCATACCGTTTCTGTTATATCAATGATTTCCCGATGTATGAGGTGGATGAGGAAACGAAGGAATTTGCTTTTACCCATAATCCGTTTTCCATGCCTCAGGGCGGACTGGAAGCTCTGCAGACAAAGGAGCCGCTGGACATTCTGGCCTACCAGTATGATATTGTCTGCAACGGTGTGGAATTGTCCTCCGGCGCCGTGCGGAATCATGATATTGAAATCATGGTAAAGGCTTTTGAAATCGCGGGTTATGATGAAGAGGTTCTGAAAGAAAAATTCGGAGCCCTGTACAACGCATTCCAGTTTGGAGCTCCGCCTCATGCCGGTATGGCTCCGGGGATTGACCGTATGATTATGCTGCTCAGAAATGAAGAGAACATCCGTGAGGTTATCGCTTTCCCGATGAACAGCAGCGCCCAGGATTTAATGTGCGGCGCACCGGGGGCGGTGACGGAAAAGCAGCTCAGAGAGGCGCATATTAAAGTCAGAGATTAAAAAATAAAAAGAGATTTTGGAAGAGATTTGATGGGAACCGGACAGTCAGAAACCGGTTCTCATTTTTTTTAAAATAAGCGGATGACATGTGGAATTAAAAGTGTTATTATGAAGTTTGAAGCCTTTGATTTGGGCTTTAATAAATGTAGGAAGATGATTTATTGTGGAAGAAAAACAGGAAAAAAGATTTGAGATAGATATGTGCAGCGGCTCCATTATGAAAAAGATGCTGATGTTTGCCATACCGCTGGTCTGCTCCAGCGTTCTCCAGCTGCTGTTTAACGCTGCGGATATTGTTGTAGTCGGACGTTTTGCGGGAGATAATTCTCTGGCGGCGGTGGGTTCGAATAGCGCGCTCATTAATTTGCTGACAAATCTGTTTATCGGCTTATCGGTTGGCGTGAATGTCCTGACCGGGTTATGCTATGGGGCAAAACAGGAGGAAGATTTAACGGAAACGGTCCATACGGCCATGCTTTTGAGTATATTCAGCGGTCTCTTTTTGCTGGTGGGCGGAATTTTCAGCGCCCATGTGCTCCTTGAGTGGATGCAGGCGCCGGAGGAAGTTATCGGGTTGGCTACGCTGTATCTTCGAATTTATTTTGTCGGCATGCCGGCGGTGATGATTTATAATTTCGGCAGCGCAATTTTGAGGGCGGTGGGAGATACGCGGAGGCCATTGTTTTATCTGACGGCGGCCGGAGTCATTAACGTAATTTTAAATCTCTTTTTTGTTATTATATGCCGGCTGGATGTGGCAGGGGTTGCACTGGCCACAGTGATTTCAGAAACCGTGTCCGGCGGCCTTGTATTTTGGTGTCTTACGAAGGAAAAGGGCGGTATTCAGTTAATCCCTTCCAAACTTCATATTTATAAAGATAAGTTGATGAAAATTTTGCGTATTGGCCTGCCGGCCGGATTTCAGGGGATGGTGTTTTCTTTATCCAATGTGCTGATACAGTCCTCGGTCAATATTTTTGGGGCGACTATTGTTGCGGGAAATTCAGCGGCGGCGAATATTGAAGGTTTTGTCTATGTGTCCATGAATGCTTTCCATCAGGCAACGGTTTCTTTTACAAGCCAGAATATGGGCGCAGGGAAGCATGAACGGATTAATCGAATTCTTCTTTACGGAGAAATCTGTGCCATTGTCGCAGGTGTTGTTTTGGGCAATGCCTGTGTTATTTTTGGAAATTCATTACTTGGGGTATATTCATCCAGCCCGGAGGTTATTCAGGCCGGTTTAGTGCGGCTGAGGGTTGTTGCTGCGGCCTATGCGCTTTGCGGGATGATGGATGTTATGGTTGGAAGTCTGCGGGGAATCGGCTATTCCATCATGCCGATGATTGTCTCGACGATTGGAGCCTGCGGTCTTCGAATTCTTTGGTTGGCGACAATTTTTCAGATACCGGAATTCCATAATGTACAGATGGTGTATTATTCCTATCCGGTCACATGGATTGTCACATTTATCGCCCATGTCATTTGTTTTATATGGGCCAGAAGGCGAATCTCAAAGCGGGCTTTGCCGGCAGCAGTATGATTCTAGGAGGGATTGCAGATGAAAACAGCGGTTGTGACAGACACAAACAGCGGTATCACGGCGGAAATGGGCAGGAAACTGGGTGTATTTGTTGTGCCTATGCCGGTGATAATTGATGGAAAGACCTATTATGAAGGTGAAAATCTCACCCAGGAAGCATTTTTCCAAAGCCAGATGAGCGGCGGAGATATTACAACCTCCCAGCCATCGCCGGGAGATGTGATGGATTTATGGGAGCGGGTTTTGGAAGAAGGATATGACGACCTCGTGTACATTCCCATGTCCAGCGGTTTGAGTAATTCTTGCGCCAGCTCTATGATACTGGCCAGAGATTATGACGGTAAAGTGCAGGTGGCCGATAATCACAGGATTTCGGTGACCCAGTATGCTTCCGTGCTGGATGCCGTTAAGCTGGCAAATGAAGGGAAAAATGCCTTTGAGATAAAGAAGGCGTTGGAGGCCGCCGCCTATGATGCAAGTATTTATATTGCGGTGGATACGCTGGAATTTTTGAAAAAGGGCGGACGGATTACTCCGGCTGCGGCAGCGATTGGCAGTGTGCTGAATATAAAACCGATTCTTTCGATTCAGGGAGACCGGCTGGATGCCTATGCGAAAGCCCGTGGGATGAAACGGTGTCAGGCAAAGCTTATCGAGGCGTTGAAAAATGATTTTAAGGAACGATTAAAAGATGCGGATATGTCGAAGGTGCGGGTTGGAACCGCAGGTTCTTTTCGGAATTCGGAGGATGCGGAAGCCTGGAGACAGGAAGTGGCGAAGGTTTTTCCGGGATTTGATGTGATTTATGGAAATCTTGGCTGCAGTATTGCCACTCACACCGGGCCGGAGGCCAGAGGCATAGGCTTTTACAAAGTGTTGTAGAGTCTTTGGCATAATGGCAATAAAATGAGGGAAAAACATGAAAAGATATGTGGATATGGCGGATATTTCCGATGGAAAATATTATGGCTCCGGCGATATGGTCAGGGCCGGCTGCAACGGCTGCGGCAGTTGCTGCCGCGGAATGGGAAAAAGCATTGTCCTTGACCCTCTGGATGTATTTCGGCTGACAAAGGGTCTGGGCTGTACCTTTGAAGAACTGATGCAGGATAAAATCGAATTAAATGTTGTGGACGGTATTATTCTGCCGAATCTGAAAATGGGCGGCCCGTCGGAATGCTGCGCTTTTCTGGATGATGAAAATCGGTGCCGGGTGCATGCTTACCGCCCGGGAATCTGTCGGCTGTTTCCCCTGGGGCGCTATTATGAAGAAAATAGCTTTAAATATTTCCTTCAGATTCATGAATGTAAAAATCCCCATCCCTCCAAGGTGAAAGTCAAAAAATGGCTGGACGAGCCGGAGCTGAAACGGCAGGAGGCTTATATCAGCCGCTGGCACTACTTCCTTAAAGATATTCAGGGAAGGCTGGACGAGAAGAATAATGACGGCCTGCGCCGGCAGGTGAGCCTTTATATATTGCAGAAATTTTATATGGAAGCCTTTCCGGCAGCCGGCGATTTTTATGCCCTGTTTGAGTCCAGGGTGGAAGAAGCCGCACATTATCTGGAATGAAGGGGTTATGACGGATATTTAATGGGAAGGGACGTGATTAAATGATGAAAATTGGTATTTGCGGGACAGGGCTTATGGGAGCCACGATGGCTCAGATATTTGCAGAGAAAGGATATGAAACCTGTATTTGGGGACGGACGGAGGCCTCTCTGGAAAGAGGAAGAAAAATAATTACTTTGGAGGCGGACGCACCGTTGCGTTTTACGACTCAGCTGGAAGATTTGAAACCGTGCGATATTATTATTGAATCTATTGTGGAAGATTTGTCAGTAAAACAGGATTTTTTCGAGCGTTTGTCAGAGATTGTGGATTCGGAAACCATTCTTGCAACGAACACTTCCGGCCTGTCCATGAATCGGATTTGTGAACGGGTCAAGGGGAAGGAACGCTTTCTTGGGATGCACTGGTTTAATCCTTCCAATCTGATTCCTTTAACAGAAATTATCTGTAATGAAAAGACGGAACAGAGATATGTGGATGCGGTTTATGAGCTGGCGAAGGCGATTGGGAAGAAGCCGGTTATCTGCCGTCAGGATGTTCCGGGATTTATCGCCAATCGGATTCAGTTTGCCGTTTTGAGAGAATGTATGGATATTGTGGAAAAGGGAACGGCAACGATTGAAGATGTGGATGCCGTTATGAAATATGGAATCGGTTTTCGGTATGCGGCTTATGGTCCTTTCGAGGTGGCGGATTTTGGCGGCCTGGATACCTTTTATCATATTTCCGAGTATCTGAATCAGGATTTGTGCGATGCGAAGGAGCCGCAGAAAATGATGAAGGATTTGTATGTTCAGGGAAATTATGGCGTGAAAAGCGGTCGGGGATTTTATGATTACAGCGCCGGAAAGGGCGAGGAAGCTGTAAAAATCCGAAACAGGAAGTTCAAAGATATGAAAGAATGTCTGGATAAATGGGAAACCTATGGAAAGGAATAGAGGAGGAACAGGCATGTTGTGGATTAAAAACGGGCGATTGGTAGACCCTAAAAGTCAGACAGATAAAGTATGTGATATTTGCATCGAGCGTGACCGTATTGCGGGAATCACACCGCCGGGAGGTGCGGAACAAAAACATCGGGAATCGGATGAAATTATTGACGCCGCCGGGATGGTAGTGGCTCCGGGGCTGATTGACGTTCATGTTCATTTCAGAGAACCGGGATTTACCTATAAAGAAGATGTGGCTACAGGGGCAGCGGCGGCGGCTGCCGGAGGATATACGACGGTCATCTGTATGGCGAACACAAAGCCTGTGGTGGACAATGAAGAGACATTAACTTATCTGCGGGAGCGGGCGGCTGAGATGCCGATTCATGTGATGAATACAGCGGCCATAACGAAGGGATTCGGCGGTGCGGAACTGACGGATATGATAGGTTTAAAGGCTGTGGGAGCCGTTGGGTTCACCGATGACGGTGTTCCTATTAAGGATACGGCGGTTGTTATGGAGGCCATGAAAATGGCGAAGGCTCTGGATGTGCCGCTGAGTTTTCATGAAGAAGACCCGGCCCTCATAGGCAGTTTCGGGGTTAATCAGGGGCCGGTGTCGGCAGCCGTTGGCGTGGAAGGCGCTCCGGCAGTTGCAGAGGATGTTCTGGTGGCCAGAGACTGTGCGCTGGCGTTAAGCACAGGAGCTTCCATCGATATCCAGCATATCAGCAGCGGGACATCGGTGGCGATTGTGCGCGCTATGAAAGCCCTTGGAAAAAATATTCATGCCGAGGCGACGCCGCAGCATTTTTCGCTGACAGAGGAAGCAGTTCTGGCTAAAGGAACTCTTGCAAAAGTAAATCCGCCGATTCGTACCGAGGCGGACCGCCAGGCTATCATTCAGGGATTGATGGATGATACTATCGATTATATAGCAACGGATCATGCGCCCCACAGCGCCGAAGAAAAGTCGAAGGATATAAAATCCGCGCCGAGCGGAATGATTGGGCTGGAAACCGCATTGGCTCTTGGCATTACCAATCTGGTGAAGCCGGAGTATATGAGTCTCTCCCATTTTCTTGAGAAGCTGACAACAAATCCGGCGCAATTATACCATTTGGATGCAGGTTACGTGGCTGTCGGCGGAAAGGCTGATTTGGTTATTTTTAATGAAAATGAATTGTGGACAGTGGGCGAGAACTTTAAGTCTAAAGCCTCCAATTCACCGTTTATCGGCGAAACCCTGCAGGGTAAAGTAAAATATACGATTTGCGGCGGAAAGATTGTTTACAGAGACTGATAGAAAGTATATACTATGTATATACAGGAGGCGATAGTATGATTGCACAGGTAAAAAAATGGGGAAACAGCCAGGGAATCCGGTTATCAAAGGAATTACTTGTTTCGGCAGGAATCCAGAATAATGATTTTTTGGATATAGAATTAGTAGATGGCAATATTGTGCTTAAAAAGGTAAGAAAGCAACATCGTACCCTGGAAGAACGTGCAAAAGAGTATGATGGGAAACTGGGACCATATGAGGAATTTGACTGGGGAGAACCCGTTGGACGGGAAAGGTGGTAAAATATGACAGTGGAACAGGGGGATATCCTTGCTGTTGAAAAAATGAAAGGGTTCTTTCTTATTGTCAGCAAGATTTTTTTTAATGCAACGGAACAAGCTGTTTTGTGCCCAATTGTTGAGCATACTTTCCCTGACCCTTTGCATATTAAGATTAAGACAGATGAGGTATCGGGCGTTGTTATGTGCGAGCAAATGCGATTAGTTGATTTGCGTTATCGAGGATATAAAAAAGTCAGCAGGCTTCGCTATTCGGATATTATGGACATTACAGATGCAATTCAGAGTATATTTGATTATTAGGGGAATTATATGAATTTTAACGTTGAAACAGGGATACCTTTTATTACAGTGTTTATACAGGGCTTACTCAGCTTTTTTTCTCCGTGTATTCTGCCGCTGGTGCCATTGTACATCAGTTATCTGGCCGGCGGCATGTATCGGACGGATGAAAACGGGAGAATTTCCTATCCGAGAAAAAAAGTCTTGATTCATACCCTTTTCTTTATTCTGGGCATCGGTTTTGCCTTTATTTTGATGGGACTTGGATTTACGGCGGTTGGGCGTTTTTTCAGCGGCAATAAGGTATGGTTTACCCGGATTGGCGGGCTTATCATGATTGGATTCGGTCTTTATCAGTTGGGCGTTTTTGGAAAATCCCAATCCATGGAGCAGACCCGCCGTCTGCCGTTTTCCATGGAAGGGAAGACTTTCGGGCCTTTTATGGCGCTGCTTCTCGGCTTTACCTTCAGCTTTGCATGGACGCCATGCGTCGGCCCAGTCCTCGCCGGCGTATTGCTTATGGCGTCTTCCGCGGCAACAGCCGCTTCCGGCTTTGCTTTGATTGGCGTTTATATGGCAGGCTTTGTACTGCCTTTTCTTGCTGTGGGAATTTTTGCCGGAGCTGCCCTGGATTTCTTTAACCGGAGACGGCAGGTCATTCAATATACGGTGAAGATTGGTGGCATTTTATTGATTCTCATGGGTGTGATGACGATGACAGGCTGGATGAACGGAGTCACCGGATATCTTTCCGGCCTGGGAGCAGACAGCCGGAAGGAAGCGGCCCTCGGGGAAACGGGCCAGACTGCTTCTGAGGCGGAGAATCGGCCTGAGACGGAGAATAAAGGGGAAATCCCTGAAACAGAAGCGGCGACGGCTGCGGAAACTTCCGGCGAAACCGAAGAGAGCGGAAAGCAGACGGTTGCCGCCCCGGATTTCACCCTGATTGACCAGTTTGGAAACAGCCATACCCTGTCTGAGTATAAAGGAAAGACGGTTTTTCTGAATTTCTGGGCCACCTGGTGCGGGCCGTGCCGCATGGAAATGCCTTATATTCAGCAAGTTTATGAAGATTATGGCAGCAACAGCGGCGATGTGATTATTCTTGGTGTGGCGAATCCGAAGACGGAGGAGTATCCGAATAACAGCGATGTGGTGCAGAATGAGATTGAGAGCTTTTTATCTGAAAATGGCTATACCTATCCGGTTGCCATGGATTTGGATGGGAGCATTTTTGCGACTTATGGCATACAGGCATTTCCAACCACCTTTATGATTGATAAAAACGGAAATGTTTATGGATATGCGCCGGGAAGCCTCAGCGAAGATATCATTCGGAGCATCATTCAGCAGACCATTGACAGTGTGGAAAATAATTGATATTATAGCTACTGGATAGTATTCCTCAGGAAACTATACCGTGACGCGCATCCAGTTGGAGCGCATTCAGACTAAACTTGTTTGCAAATCCTGGATTTAAATCTTTGAATCCGTAATGGAACTTATATCGTGAGTGAATGGGATTCCGTGGGAGCATCACCTTGGAAGGAAGGTGATAGGGATGAGAATAGGATTTGTTGGTGCAGGGAAAGTTGGCTTTACTCTGGGAAAATACATGTCGGAACGCAACGTGTGTGTATCCGGATACTATAGCAGAAGTGAAGAGTCGGCCAGACAGGCATCTCTTTTTACACATACAAAGTATTACGAGACACTTGAAGAATTGATAGAGTCTAGTGATGCTCTCTTTTTGACGGTTCCGGACGGGGCCATCGAAGGTGTATGGAATTCTATACTTTATCGCGCGAAGCTTGACGAAGCGCGCCCATGCGCAGCATCTGACATATGGGGTGCCCGAATGGGTATACCTTATCGCGCGAAGCTTGACGAAGCGCGCCCATGCGCAGCATCTGACATACGGGGTGCCCGAATGGGTATAAAACGATATTCTTTGGCAGGCAAGTTTATTTGTCACTGTAGCGGTGTGATGACAAGCGCCGTATTTTCTGAGATTGACCAAATGGGAGCATTTGGTTATTCTATCCATCCTTTGTTTGCGATTCACAGTAAATCGCAATCGTATCGGGAAATTTCTCAAGCATATTTTACAATTGAAGGACCGGAGGCATATCTGGATTTCTGGAAGGATTTTTTTGAAAAACTCGGAAATCCGGTGCGGGTGATTCAGGCAGAGCAGAAGGTGCTGTATCATGGCGCTGCTGTTTTTGCCAGCAATCTGGTTACGGGCCTGTTTGAAGCAGGGGTCGATTTATTGATGGACTGCGGTTTTGACAGAGAAAGCGGGGAGGCGGCGCTTAAACCCTTATTCCTTCATAATTGTCAATCAGTAGCCAGTGTGGGAACGACCGCCGCTTTGACGGGGCCGGTTGAGCGGGCGGATGAAAAGACGATTCAGAAACACTTAAATGTGCTGCCGCCGGAAGAGAGAGAAATTTATATGCGATTGTCTGAAATATTGGTGAATATTGCAAAACGGAAACATCCGGAGAGGGATTATCACAGTTTATCCCAAATATTTGAAAGGAATGGAGAAGTAAAATGAAAAACACAGTTGCAACCTTTAAAAAGGCAAAGGAAGATGGAAAGAAGCTGTCCATGCTGACAGCCTATGATTATTCGACAGCAAGTCTTTTGGATGCTGCCGGAATTAACGGAATTCTTGTCGGGGATTCCCTTGGAAATGTCATTCTCGGTTATGAGGATACCATATCTGTAACGATGGAAGATATGATTCATCACGGGGCCGCCGTGTCCAGAGGCGCAAAGAATGCCCTTGTTGTTGTGGATATGCCGTTTATGTCCTACCAGGGCTCGGTGTATGATGCGCTGAAAAATGCAGGCCGCCTGATGAAGGAAGGCCGGGCCAATGCGGTCAAATTGGAAGGCGGCATCGAGGTGGTTCCTCAGATTCAGGCGATTGTTCAGGCCGGAATCCCGGTTATGGGCCATTTGGGACTGACACCTCAGTCCATTAATGCTTTTGGCGGCTACAAGGTGCAGGGGAAGGACGAAGCGGCAGCCCAGAAGCTTTTAGACGATGCAAAAGCGATTGCAGAGGCCGGTGTCTTTGCCATTGTTTTGGAATGTGTGCCGTCTGCTCTGGCAAAAAAAGTGACTGAGGCAGTGGATGTGCCGACGATAGGAATCGGCGCGGGCGCTGATTGCGACGGACAGATTCTTGTATATCAGGATATGCTTGGTATGTTCTCTGATTTTACGCCGAAGTTTGTAAAACGTTATGCGAATATCGGCGAAGCTATGAAGGCCGCATTTAAAGGCTATATCGATGAAGTATGCGGGGGCGCTTTCCCGGCTCCGGAGCATGGATACGGCATTTCAAATGAAGTCATTGAGAAATTATACTAGGAGGCAATTGTGATGCAGATAGAAAAGACAGTCGCCGGCGTGAAGGCGCAGGTTAAGGCATGGAAGAAGGAGGGGTTGAGCGTTGGGCTGGTCCCAACCATGGGTTATCTTCATGAAGGACATAAAAGTCTGATTGACCGTGCCGTGGAGGAAAATGACAGAGTTGTCGTCAGCATTTTTGTCAATCCGATTCAGTTTGGACCGACAGAGGATTTAGAGAGTTATCCGAGAGATTTGAAGGCGGACAGCCTTCTCTGCGAGAAAGCCGGAGCGGCGTTAATCTTTGCGCCGGAGCCTTCCGAGATGTATGGGGAAGATTTTACGACCTTTGTTGATATGAGCGGTGTGACCGCGGAGCTTTGCGGAAAAAGCCGGCCAATCCATTTCCGCGGTGTATGTACAGTTGTCAACAAACTCTTTAATATTGCCATGCCGGACAGGGCATACTTCGGACAGAAGGATGCGCAGCAGCTGGCGGTGATTCGCCGTATGGTCAGGGATTTGAATATGAATCTGGAGATTATCGGCTGTCCGATTATCCGGGAGGCGGACGGGCTGGCGAAGAGTTCCAGAAATACCTATCTGTCGGCGGAAGAACGGCAGGCCGCCCTTGTTTTGAGCCGGGCTGTTAAGGCGGGACAGGCCATGGTTCAGGCCGGAGAAAAAGACGGTGAAAAGGTACTTGCCGAGATGCGGCGGATAATTTCCGAAGAGCCGCTGGCCCGCATTGATTACGTGGAAATGGTAAAATGGGATACCATAGAAATCCATCACAGGGTGGATTGCCCGGTGCTGGCAGCCATTGCCGTATTTATCGGAAAGACGCGATTGATTGATAACTTTATACAGGAGCAGACAATATGATAATGACGATGTTAAAAGGAAAAATTCACCGGGCAACGGTCCTTCAGGCAGAACTGGATTATGTGGGAAGCATTACGATTGATGAGGCGCTGATGGAAGCTTCGGGCATTTGTGAGTATGAGCAGGTGCAGATTGTAGATATTAATAACGGGCAGCGGTTCGAAACCTATGTTATCGCCGGGGAGCGCGGCAGCGGTATGATATGTCTGAACGGTGCGGCGGCAAGAATGGTGCAGGTCGGCGATAAGATTATTATCATGTGCTACGCGGGAATGATGCCGGAAGAGATGACCGGATATGCGCCGAAGGTTGTTTTTGTTGACGATGAAAACAAAGTAAAACGAATCACACATTATGAAAAGCACGGACTTTTGTCTGAAATGGACGAGGTGGAATAAATGCTGAAAGGAAAGACGGTTGTACTCGGCGTGACAGGAAGCATTGCGGCCTATAAGATTGGGGGGCTGGCCAGCCGCCTCGTTAAACAGCATGCGGATGTCCATGTCATTATGAGCAAAAATGCGACGAATTTTATCCATCCGACAACCTTTGAGTCTTTAACAGGCAACAAATGTATGGTGGATACCTTTGACAGGAATTTTCAGTTTCATATTGCCCATGTATCTCTGGCCAGCCGGGCGGATGTGATGCTTGTAGCTCCGGCGTCGGCCAATATCATTGCCAAGATGGCCTATGGCATTGGGGATGATATGCTCAGCACGACAGCGTTGGCAATGACCTGCCCGGTGATTGTTTCGCCGGCGATGAATGTCAATATGTTTCATAATCCGGTGGTCCAGGACAACCTGGGCCGCCTGGCCGGTTATGGAAAAATTATTATTCCGCCGGAAAACGGCTATCTGGCCTGCGGAACGACGGGGGATGGAAAAATGCCTTCGGAGGATGTGCTGTATGACTACATTGTCCGGGAGATTGGCCATGAAAAGGATTTGGCGGGCAAAAAGATTCTTGTCACCGCAGGGCCGACCCGGGAACCCCTGGACCCGGTGCGTTTCCTCACTAATCATTCAACGGGAAAGATGGGGTATGCTATTGCCCGTCAGGCGATGCTTCGCGGCGCTGAGGTAACGTTAGTCAGCGGGCCGGTGGAACTTACGCCGCCGCCATTTGTCGAGGTTGTCCCGGTTATCCGGGCAGCGGATATGTTTGAAGCGGTAAAGGAGCGGTGGGAAAGCCAGGATATTATCATCAAAGCGGCTGCGGTGGCGGATTATACGCCGATGCAGACGGCAGAAGATAAAATTAAGAAAAAAGATGAGAATATGACGCTGTCCCTCGGCAGGACTCAGGATATTCTCGCATGGCTTGGACAGCATAAAAAAGAAAATCAGGTGCTCTGCGGTTTTTCCATGGAAACCCGGGATGTGCTGGAAAATTCCATGGCAAAGCTGATGCGGAAAAATGCGGATATGATTGCGGCGAACTGTCTGAAAGAGGATGGGGCCGGATTTGGAACAGATACAAATCATCTCAGCCTTATTTGTAAAAATGGCGTAGATGACTTGCCAATGCTTTCGAAAGAGGCGGCGGCAGATAAACTTCTCGATGGGCTGAAAAATTTGTGGGACGGGAAAAATGGCTGAATAAAGGAGGGAATGGCACATGATTGCGGCAGTGGATATCGGAAATTCCAATATCGTTATTGGCCTGATGGATGAACAGAGAAAGGTTTGTTTTTCCGGAAGGATACGAAGTGACCGGCAAAAAACAAAAGAAGAGTTTATGATTGAATTAAAAACCCTTCTGGATATTTATCATGTGACGCTGGAGGGCGTCCAGGGAATTATCATTTCCTCGGTTGTCCCGGGGCTTACCGATGTGGTTCGGGAGGGCATGCGGCTGATGACGGGGCTGACGCCTTTAGTTGTCGGCCGGGGGATTCGTACCGGCATACGCATTGCAACGGACCACCCGGCCAGCCTGGGTTCGGATTTGGTGGTGGACGCGGTGGCCGCTGTGGAGGAGTATTCTGGGATAATAGCCATATTTGATATGGGAACGGCGACAACCTGTTCCGTGGTGGACGAGCGGCGTTCCTATCTCGGCACCCTGATCATGCCCGGCGTAAAGATTTCCCAGGATGCGCTGACAGAGAGGACCTCCCAACTGCCTTACATCCGTTTTGAGAAGCCAAAGCATATGATAGGGAAAAATACCATTGAAAGTATGCAGAGCGGTTTGATTTACGGTAATGCGGCGATGGTGGACGGCCTTATCGAACGGCTGGAGGATGAGCTTGGCGGTGAGATAACGGTGCTGGCAACAGGCGGTATTGCCGGAGTTATTGTGCCGTTTTGCCGAAAGAAAATCATCTATGACCCGGATTTGCTTTTAAAGGGACTGTGGTATATTTATCACAAAAATGCAAAAGAGAATTAAAAAATATTTACACCTGTTTTTCATTGTGTTACCATGAGAATACAATATATAATGTTATAAGATGTATTAATACGAAAGGGGAATACCAATGAAAATTCAGGAAGAAGTAAAAAACGTGGTTCAAAAGATTTTAGAGGAAAAAGAATCCGTTGGCGGTATCCAGAATGTAGTGTGGATTGCGGCCGGAGGCTCGAACGGCGGTTTTTATCCGGCCCAGTATTTTATGGACAGGGAAAGCCGGACGCTGCGTTCCCAATCCTTTACAAGCAATGAATTTGTCTTTGCGACGCCAAAATTTGTGGGAGAAAATACGCTGGCTGTGATTTGCTCCATGCGGGGAACGCCGGAAACCTGTGAGGCTGCCGGAATTGCCAAGGAGAAGGGTGCGGCGACCATTGGTTTATACGTGCTGGAATCCGAATTAACCCGGATATGCGATTATAATATTAAATATGAGAGCATTGCCCTGGATGAAAGCCGGACAGAGAGGGTCAATTCTAGCATCGGCCTTTCCATTGCAATGACACTGACTGAGTTGACGGAAGGCTATGAGGGCTATGCCGATGCCATGGCGGCCTTTGATATTGCGGATGATATTTATCGGAAGGCAGTCGAATATGCGACGCCGCTGGCAAAAAAATGGGCGGAGCAGAATAAAGATGAAAAGACGATTTATGTTATGGGCAGCGGCCCGGCCTGGGGTTCTGCCTATATATTTTCGATTTGCAACATTGAAGAGATGCTCCAGATTGATTCGCCGACGGTCAATTGCTGTGAGTTTTTCCATGGCCCCTTTGAAGTGCTTGATAAAAACACCTCCGTCTTTCTGCTTGTGGCTGATGGGCGGACCCGGCCGGCGGATGAGCGGGCGGTTGACTTTTTGAAACGGTACGGCGGAGAAAAAGTATATATTCTGGATGCTAAAGAATTGGGAATCAACCGAATCCCGGATTCGGTGTGTGAATATTTTAATCATATACTCTTCTCGCCGATTTTGAATAATGTCTATATGAGACAATTATCTTATACTATAAAAAAGGATTATAATACACGCCGTTATATGTGGAAGGTCAAATATTAAAATGCCAAATTGACACTCCATGTATTAAATGATACAATCTAAAATATACTTTATCGCGCGGAGCCTGACGAAGCGCGCCCATGCGAAGCATTTGATATACGGGATGCCCGAAAGGGCATACTAAAGAAGGGGACGTGAAAAATGTCGGATTTTTTAACAAATCTCAATCAGCATTTTGATTCTTTTACCCATTCCCAAAAGCTGACGTCCAATTATTTAACGGATCATATGACGGAGTTTGCTTTTAGCACGCTGGAAAGTCTGGCAGAAAAAATCGATGTCAGCACGACAACAATTATCCGTTTTTCCAGGGCGTTGGGCTATAAAGGGTTTTCTGAAATGCAGAGAGATATTCAGGCGGAATTAAAACAGAAGGAATCCCTGCCGGGGCGGCTGGCAGATATGCCGCCGATTTCAGATAATCATCTGTTAAGGGCGTCTTTTGAGAATGATATAAAAAATATTCGAAAGACACTGGAAGTTCAGAGGGATGAAGATTTGAAAAAGGCCGTTGAGATTATTTCCGGTGCGAAAAATATTTATGTTCTCGGAATGCGAAGTTCTTTTGCCGTGGCCCATTATATGGCGTCTCAACTGGGAGAAATCAAAAAGCATGTGAATCTGATTCAGTCCATAGGTATGATTTATCCGGAGGAGATTGTCGGGGCTGGTGAGGGCGATGTGTGCATTGCCTACTTATTCCCGAGATATTCGAAAGTGGCGGCAACTATGATTACATGGCTGCGGGAGCATGGCGCCAAAGTCATATTGATTACCAGTATGAATTACGGTGCGGTGAGCGGCTATGGAGATGTCATTCTGCCCTGCGCTATTTCCAGCGTAACCTATAAGAATTCCTTTGCAGCGCCATTGTGCCTGACCAATTATATGATCGCGGCGCTGGCAAAGCAGAACTATAAGGAGGCTAAGGAGGTACTTTCCCGTACAGAGTCCATATTGGCTCAGGGATATTATCTGGGAATATAGTACGGAGCTTCGCATGTTAGAGAATATGAAAATGGGGAGCCGTGGTTAAAAATCATGGCTCCTATGATTGTAAAGAGGAGGCGATGGTTATGAAACATTTTGTGATTACGATTAGCAGAGAGTATGGTTCCGGGGGCCGTCTGATTGGGCAGGCGCTGGCGAAACGCCTGGGAATTGATTTTTATGATAAGGAAATCATCAATATGTTGATGGAAGAGAGTGGTTTTACCCGGGAAACGGTGGAAGAATGGCAGGAGAAGAAAACTTCCAGTTTCCTTTATAATTTGTACATGTCCACCCAGGAACGGCCCCTGTCTGACCAGATTTATCTGGCAAAAACGAAGGTGGTCAGCCAACTGGCGGATAAGGGTTCCTGTGTGATCGTCGGCAACTGCGGCGATTACATTTTAAGAGAAAGAGACAATGTGCTCAGCTTTTTCTTCTATGCGCCGCTGGAAGAACGAATGGAGCGGGTGCGCACGGTTTACGGGGAAAACCCGGACAATATGCCGAACTATGTGAAGAAGATAGATAAGAAGCGGAGCGATTATTATAATCATTTTACAATGAATCGTTTCGGCGACTGCCATAATTTTGATGCGTGTATGAACACAAGCATCGGCCTGGAGCTGACAACGGATATTTTAGAGAACATGATTCGAGGAGTTTTTGGAGGAACAGAAGATGAGTCAGGAGAATGTACAGCGGGAAAATAAAATGGGAACCATGCCGGTCAATCGGCTTTTGGTAACTATGTCCATACCAATGATCATATCCATGCTTGTGCAGGCATTATACAATGTTGTGGATAGTGTATTTGTATCTCGCATTAATGAAAATGCTTTGACAGCCGTTTCGATGGCGTTTCCTATTCAAAATTTAATGATAGCCGTGGCTGTCGGAACCGGTGTCGGTACAAACGCGCTGCTGTCCCGGAGCCTCGGAGAGAAAAATCAGAGGATGGCGGATAAGGCGGCGAATAACAGTGTGTTTTTAGCCTGTGCAAGCTATCTTGTTTTTCTTATTTTTGGATTGACCTGTTCGGAGCTGTTTTATAAACTTCAGACAGATATTCCGGAAATTATTTCTTTTGGAAGGGATTATATATCGGTTGTCTCTGTTCTGTCCTTTGGGTTGTTTTTTCAGGTGGCTTTTGACCGTATGCTGCAGGCAACGGGGAGAACCTTTCATACGATGTTCACTCAGGGCGCTGGGGCGGTAATAAATATTATCCTGGACCCGATTCTCATTTTCGGATGGTTTGGCCTTCCAAAGATGGAGGTGGCAGGCGCGGCGCTGGCGACAGTCATTGGACAGATTATTGCGGCAATTATCAGCGCTGTGCTGAATATTACAAAAAACACGGATATTCATCTTGAGTTTCGGGATATGCGGCCGGATAAAGAGGTGATCGGGCACATTTATGCGGTGGGGCTGCCGTCGATTATTATGAGCAGTATCGGCTCAGTGATGACCTTCTGCATGAATAAGATTCTCATGTCCTTTACATCCACGGCGACAGCCGTGTTCGGCGTTTACTTTAAGCTGCAGAGTTTCGTGTTTATGCCTGTGTTCGGGCTGAACAACGGTATGGTGCCGATTATTGCCTTTAACTTCGGTGCGAAGCAGCGGCAGAGAATTATGAAGACGATGAAGCTGGCTATGATGTATGCTTTTGGCATGATGGCGATTGGATTGGTTATTTTCCAGCTTTTCCCGGCAGTTCTTTTGGAATTGTTTAATGCTTCGGATTCCATGCTTGCCATTGGGGTTCCGGCCCTTCGGACAATCAGTATCAGTTTCCTTTTTGCGGCCTTCAGTATTATCAGTATATCCATGCTTCAGGCGTTGGGACATGGTATTTACAGTATGTTTATTTCCGTTGGCCGTCAGTTGGTTGTACTGATTCCGGTGGCTTTTCTTCTTGCCCAGACAGGAAATTTAAATCTTGTATGGCTGGCGTTTCCGCTGGCGGAAATCATGGCGATTGCTTTGAGCGTTATTTTCATGCGGAAAGTTTTAAAATCTCTGGATTTTTAGAAATAGAAAGAATAACTCTGAGATTTCAGGGTAAGAGGACGGCGGAGTGTAAATGAATTGGAAAAAGTGGTATCGGGAATGTGGCTTGTGTCCCAGAGAGTGCGGCGTCAATCGGTTGGAGGGCCGCCGGGGGTTCTGCGGGCAGACGGCGGGACTGAAGGTTGCCAGAGCTGCCCTGCATATGTGGGAAGAACCCTGCATTTCCGGGACAAGGGGCTCAGGCACTGTCTTTTTTACCGGGTGTCATCTGGGCTGCGTGTTTTGCCAGAATGGACAGATTTCCAGGGGCGGCGCCGGAAAGGAAATATCTGTCATCCGTCTGGCTCAGATTTTTATAGAGCTGCAGGAAAAGGGAGCCCACAATATTAATCTGGTGACTCCGACTCATTTTGTACCTCAGATTATTGAAGCCCTCCGCATCAGCCGGAAGATGGGGCTTCATCTGCCCATTGTCTATAATACGGGCGGTTTTGAAAAGGTGGACACGCTGGAACTGCTGGATGGATGGGTGGATGTCTATCTGACAGATTTCAAGTTTATGGATGTCCATCTGTCGGGGCGCTATGCCCATGAAGAGGGTTATTCCTTTTATGCGGCAAAAGCGCTGGAAGAAATGTACCGGCAGACTGGCGCGCCGGTTTTTGACGAAAATGGCCTGATGACAAAGGGGATTATCGTCCGGCACATGGTATTGCCGGGGCAGTCGATGGACTCCCGGCAGATTATTGATTTTCTTCATGAAAATTATGGAGATAACATTTATCTCAGTTTGATGAATCAGTATACGCCGTCGGGACCTCTGGATAAATACCCGGAATTGCAGAAGCGGGTAAAACGGCAGGTTTATGAACGGCTTATTCAGTATACGATTCGGAAAGGTGTCGAGAACGCCTATATACAGGAGGGCGGCACGGCAAAGGAAAGTTTTATCCCGGATTTTGACGGCGAAGGCGTTTAGAAGAAGGAGGAAGTATGGCGGAGTATATCACCCGGTTGGATTATTTGATTTTAATGTTTATTCAGGAACACCTGCGGGTGGAATGGCTGACAAAGCCCTTGGTATTTATCAGTCATCTTGGAAATTCCGGGCTTTTCTGGATTTTTCTCTGTCTGTTCCTTCTTGTTTTTAAGCGGACCCGGAAAATGGGCTTTTGTGGATTGCTGGCTTTGCTTATCGGGGCGCTGATTACCAATGTGGCTTTGAAAAATATGATTGCCCGGGTGCGGCCTTATGAACAGTTTTCCGATATTCTGCTGCTTTTGGAGCGGCAGAAGGATTTTTCCTTTCCGTCGGGCCATGCCTGCAGTTCCTTTGCAGCCGCCTGCGCCCTATATTGGACATCCGAAGAGAGAAATCGTGTTATCGGTGTTTTATCTCTGATACTGGCGGCGTTGATTGCCTGGTCAAGGCTTTATGTGGGCGTTCATTTTCCGACAGATGTTTTATGCGGCGTGCTGATTGGCATATTCAGCGCCTGGGCCGCAGGACGTTTGATTGCGGGACTGCAGAACAGGCGCAGAGCAGTTATTGAAAACAGCAGTGTGAAAGAAGATGATGAAAATGGCTGAAAAAGGTACAGAAGAAAAAAAGGACGGTATTGAGAAATTATCTTTTCGGGGGATGGTTCGGCAGGCGACGGTCTACCTGTTTGTCATAGCCGTGAGTATTATTTTTATATTTATCCTTTTTAAATGGTCCGAGCTCCATCGGGCTTTTACCAGTCTGATTAAGATTTTAGCGCCGGTCATTGCCGGGCTGATCATTGCCTATATTCTGCTTCCCATTGCTGAATTTGTGGAGCGGCGGCTGTTAAAGCTGGATTGGGTGGCGCAGAGTAAAAATCCGGTTCGGACAAAAAAGATTGTCCGGGGAATTTCTGTGGGCTGCGCCATGGCCTTTGCCCTGGGAATTATATTTATTCTCGGCTATATGGTTCTTCCTCAGTTAGTATCCAGTATTTCTCAGATTATCATGCGTTTTCCAACTTATACACGGCAGATAACCGAGTGGTTCGAAGGGCTTCAGTATGAGAGCCAGTTTTCCCAGGACCTTCAGAATTTAATTAATCAGGCGATGGAGTATTTGCAGAAATGGATGAAAAATGATTTTTATCCGCAGCTTCGTGCCGGAATTAATACCTTCACCTTGAGTATTATGAATGTTCTGCAGTTTTTATATAATATTATCGTTGGCGCTATTATTTCGATTTATGTCATGATGAGCACCAATACTTTTACGGGGCAGGCAAAGAAAATCGCCTATGCGGTGCTGAAACCGGATGCGGCCAATTCAATGATTGAGGTTGTGCGCCACTGTAATCAGATTTTCGGCGGTTTTATTACCGGAAAACTCATTGATTCGGCGATTATCGGGGTGGTATGCTTTATCGTGCTGAATCTGATTCAGATGCCTTATGCTATGCTGGTCAGCGTGATTGTCGGCGTGACGAACGTCATTCCTTTTTTCGGTCCTTATATCGGCGCTGTGCCGAGTCTGATTCTGATTAGCCTGACGGATTTAAAGCAGGGAATTATTTTCCTTATTTTTATTATTGTGCTTCAGCAGATTGACGGAAATATTCTTGGGCCAAAGATTTTGGGGAATTCCACAGGGCTTTCGCCTTTTTGGGTCGTATTCTCGATTTTGGTTGGCGGCGGCATCTTTGGATTCCCGGGAATGCTGCTCGGCGTGCCCGTATTTGCCGTTATTTACTATCTGATTAAAACCTTTGTCGAATATGCGCTCTACAAAAAAAAGATGCCGTTGGAAACCCAGAGTTATGTCCGTGCCGACGGCTATGATATGGAGACGGAGCAGTTGATTTACAGCGATAATGCGGCTGAAACGCGGAAGGAGCGCCGGGAGCGGTACGGCGGTTATAAAAACGTCAGCATTGAGCGGGATAAAAAGCGGGAAGAACGGACACTGCGGGAAGACCAGACACTGCGGGAAGAACGGACACTGCGGGAAGAACGGAATCTACAGGAGGAGCAAACCTCAGGTTCGGAGGTTGAACAGGATGAGGGGAATGAGTAATTTGGCAGATGAACAAAGGAAAGCTTTGAAAGCCGCTTTTCCGGGAACTATTCCGGTGATGACAGGCTATGTTTTTCTGGGAATGGCTTTCGGAATTTTATTGAATGCCAAAGGTTACGGCATCGGATGGGCTTTATTGATGAGCATTTTTATTTATGCCGGTTCTATGCAGTATGTGGCAATATCCTTACTGGCCTCGGTTTTTCATCCGATGGCGGCTTTTGTCATGACATTGATGGTGAATGCCCGGCATTTATTTTATGGGTTGTCCATGCTGGATAAATTTAAGAATACGGGAAAGTTAAAGCCCTATTTGATTTTTGGACTGACGGATGAAACCTTTTCAGTCCTCTGCGGAAGGGAGCCGGAGGAGGATATATCCAGGCCCTGGTATATGTTTTGGGTGACTTTGCTGGACCAGATATACTGGGTGGCCGGGAGCGCTGTCGGGTCTCTTCTCGGCTCTATCATTTCTTTTAACACGAAGGGGCTGGATTTTGTACTGACGGCCCTGTTTGTCGTTATATTTGTCGGCCAGTGGCAGGAGACGGACAACCATATACCGGCGGTTGCCGGTGTGGCAGTGACATTGCTCTGCCGGATAATTTTCGGAAGCAGTTCCTTTTTAATTCCGGCGATGTTCGGCATTTTAGTCTGCCTTTCGCTGGCACAGAAACGGATGCAGGGGAGGGATAGTCTATGACAGCTTTTCAGGCGTTAATTACGATTGGGCTTTGTGCTGCCGGGACAATGCTGACCCGGTTTCTGCCCTTTATTCTGTTTCCGGAGAACAGGGAAACACCGCCCTATATTCGTTATCTGGGGACAGTGCTGCCCTATGCGGTAATCGGACTTTTGGTCGTCTATTGCCTGAAGGATGTGAATATCTTCAGCGGCAGCCATGGAATCCCAGAGCTGATTGCCATTGCTTTTATTGTTGTCATCCATAAATGGAAGAAAAATGTACTTTTAAGCATTGCCGGGGGTACATTGATTTATATGCTTCTCGTACAATACATTTTTGTCGGATAATTATTCGATTTTACTTTGACAGAGCAGAAAAGTGTGCTAATATAAAAAAAGGTCAGGAGAGGTGAACAATGAGAGAGATTATTATTGACGAGCAGGACGGCGGAGATGCTCTGGAAAGCCTTTATACACGTCGGGCCAACTATTATGAAACAGATAAGATGGGGATTATCCATCATTCCAATTATATTCGCTGGTTTGAGGAAGCCAGACTCCGTTACATGGAGGAAATGGGCTGTCCTTTTACGAAGGTTGAGGCGATGGGCATTATCATACCGGTGCTTTCTGTGGAATGTCAGTATAAATCCATGGTTCGCTATGATGACATTGTAGATATTTACACAAAAATTACTAAATTCACCGGTGTTAAGATGACGATTGCCTATCGGGCGCTGGATTCGGAAACCGGAGAACTTCGGTGTACCGGGGAGTCGACCCACTGCTTTTTAAACGGGGATTATAAACCGGTGCGGCTGAAACGGGAATACCCGGAATTATATAAGATATTTATGAGCCATGTGGCTGTAGAATAGGAGGACAAAGCGTATGAAATTATACGAAAACGGCGTATATCTTTTGAACGGTGCGGATATCGTGGAAGATGCCGGCGACGTGAAGCAGATTCTTGCGGCAAAGACAGGGAAAGAAGTTTCCAAAGAGGAAGCGGCAAAGAATACGATTGCCTATGGGATTCTGGAAGCCCATAATACTTCCGGAAATATGGAAAAGCTGAAAATCAAATTTGATAAACTGACTTCCCATGATATTACCTTTGTTGGGATTATTCAGACAGCCAGAGCATCAGGGCTGGAAAGATTTCCGGTGCCTTATGTATTGACAAACTGCCATAACAGCCTCTGCGCCGTTGGCGGGACGATTAATGAAGATGACCATATGTTTGGTTTATCCTGCGCGAAAAAATACGGCGGCGTTTATGTACCGCCGCATCAGGCGGTCATCCACCAGTTTGCCAGAGAGATGCTGGCCGGCGGCGGCCGTATGATTCTCGGTTCCGACAGCCATACCCGTTACGGCGCTTTAGGTACGATGGCTATGGGCGAAGGCGGGCCGGAGCTGGTAAAACAGCTTTTGAATCAGACTTATGATATCAATATGCCGGGCGTGATCGGCGTTTACTTAAAAGGTAAACCGATTCCGGGCGTCGGCCCTCAGGATGTGGCTCTGGCGATTATCGGAGCCGTGTTTGAAAACGGCTATGTAAAAAATAAAGTGATGGAATTCGTCGGCCCTGGCGTTTCGAATCTGAGTGCGGATTTCCGTATCGGCGTGGATGTTATGACAACGGAGACAACCTGTCTGTCCTCCATCTGGCGTACCGATGATGAAATTAAAGATTTCTATGAAATTCATAAACGGCCGGAAGATTATAAAGAATTAAATCCGGGAGCAGTTGCTTATTATGATGGTATGATTGAGATTGATTTGAGCGATATTCGTCCAATGATCGCTATGCCGTTCCATCCAAGCAACACCTATACAATTGATGAGTTAAACGCCAACCTGATGGATATTCTGGATGACTGTGAAAAACGTGCCCTTGTCAGCCTCGACGGGCAGGTAAACTTTACTTTAAAGGATAAGGTGCGCAACGGCCGTCTCTATGTGGAACAGGGAATTATCGCAGGCTGTGCCGGCGGCGGTTTTGAAAATATCTGCGATGCGGCGGATATTCTGAAGGGCGCCAGCATCGGACCGGATGAATTCACATTAAGCGTTTATCCGGCCAGCACGCCAATCTATATGGAACTTGTGAAAAACGGCGCTGTAGCCGCATTGATGTCCACCGGCGCGATTGTCAAGACGGCCTTCTGCGGTCCATGCTTTGGCGCAGGCGATACGCCGGCAAATAATGCGCTGAGTATCCGTCATTCCACACGGAACTTCCCGAACCGTGAAGGTTCCAAGATTCAGAATGGACAGATTTCTTCCGTTGCCTTGATGGATGCCCGCTCGATTGCGGCGACAGCGGCAAATAAGGGTTATCTGACAGCGGCAACCGATATTGATGTGAATTATTCAAAACCGAAATATTTCTTCGATGAGACAATCTATAAAAACCGAGTATTTGACAGCCATGGCGTGGCAGACCCGGATGTGGAAATCAAGCTTGGGCCAAACATTAAGGACTGGCCGGCCATGTCCGCCCTTCCGCAGAATATGCTGTTGAAGGTTGTTTCTGAAATTCATGACCCGGTAACGACAACGGATGAACTGATTCCTTCCGGAGAAACTTCGTCCTTCCGTTCCAATCCTCTGGGACTGGCAGAGTTTACCCTGTCCAGAAAAGACCCGGCTTATGTCGGCCGCGCAAAAGAGGTTCAGAAGGCCCAGAAGGCAATCGAAGCAAATACATGTCCGCTGGAAGTTCTGCCGGAAATGAAACCGGTGATGGAAATCGTTCATACAAAATTCCCGGAAGCCGGCGAGGGCAACCTGGGGGTTGGAAGCACGATTTTTGCAGTGAAACCGGGTGACGGTTCCGCCCGTGAACAGGCGGCTTCCTGCCAGAAGGTTCTCGGCGGATGGGCAAATATTGCCAACGAGTATGCGACAAAGCGGTATCGCTCAAACCTGATCAACTGGGGTATGCTGCCGTTTATTATCCCGAAGGGCGAGCTTCCGTTTGCCAACGGGGATTACCTTTTTGTGCCGGATATCCGCAAAGCGGTGGAGGAAAAAGCCGATGTGATTACAGCCTACAAAGTTGGCAGCGAACTGGCGCCGTTCACCATGACACTGGGCGAGCTGACTGATGAAGAGCGGGAAATCATCCTGAAAGGCTGCCTCATCAACTACAACCGGGTGTCCTGATTTTGACAAAAAAGTATTCTTAGGAAAATATTAAAGATTTCTGAGGCAGTTTCCTGTATAATGGTCTTGCGATGAGGGGGAGAGGCCATGAGTGAAAAAATATTGATTGTGGATGACGAACAGGAAATTGCTGATTTGGTGGCCCTGTATCTGGAAAATGAAAATTTTCAGGTATTTAAATTTTATTCTGCAAAGGAAGCGCTTTATTGTATAGAAAATGAAAATCTGGATATGGCGATTCTGGATGTGATGCTTCCGGATATGAACGGCTTTCAGATTTGCCGGAAAATCCGGGAAAAATACAATTATCCGGTCATTATGCTGACGGCTAAGGGGGAAGAGATGGACAAGGTGAATGGTCTGGCTCTTGGCGCCGATGACTATATCACAAAGCCATTTCTCCCGCTGGAGCTGGTAGCCAGGGTGAAGGCGCAGCTGCGGCGTTATAAGCGGTACAACAGGGGACAGGAGGAGACGTCGGATGTTTTAATCCATTCCGGCCTTGTGATTCATGTGAAAAACCATGAATGTACGCTGAATGAAAAGCCTTTATCGCTGACACCGACAGAATTTTCGATTCTTCGCATTTTAGTAGAAAGAAAGGGCAATGTGGTCAGCTCGGAAGAACTGTTTCATGAAATCTGGGGAGATGAATATTTCAGTAAAAATAACAACACCATCACCGTCCATGTCCGTCATCTGAGGGAAAAGATGGGGGATTCTTTCGAAAATCCGAAATATATAAAAACGGTTTGGGGGTGCGGTTATAAAATTGAAAAATAAGATTTTTTTAGTGATAAAACTGCTTTTGGTTCTGCTGGCCGGTTATATCGGCTGCCATTTGCTATATGCTTTTTTTGATAAGGTCGTGAATGGATTTCTCATGGATTGGTTTGATGCGATGTTTTTAATCCCAAAGTCTGTGATTGACCCTTATACGATGGAAGAAGTGTATGTCCGGGACTTAAATATCTACGCATTTAAACATTTCTTTTTCTGGGCATTTCTTATATTTGTGTGCCTGTGGCTTGTGATTTTATTTTTTGTATCCCGCTATAAAGCGGGCAGGCAGGTAAAGACAGCCGTGACAGATATGGGAGAGAGAATTCAGAGATACATGTCAAGGGATATGGATGTATCCGATGTTTTCCCGGCAGAGTATTCGGAAGTTTCGGTGCGGATAGCGGAAATTAAGAGCCGGATGCAGCGAAATGAGCAGGCGTTGAGGGACGAGGCCCAGCGGAAAAATGATTTAATCACCTATCTGGCCCATGATCTGAAGACACCGCTCACATCGGTCATCGGGTATTTAAGCCTTTTGGATGAAGCGCCGGATATGCCGGCGGAGCAAAAAGCCAAATATGTGCATATCACATTGGAAAAGGCGCTGCGCCTGGAAAAATTAATCAATGAATTTTTCGAGATTACCCGTTATAATCTGCAGCAGATGGTTTTGGAAGAGGAAACGATAAATTTATCCTATATGCTTGTTCAGATGGCGGATGAATTTTATCCGCTGCTGGCGGCAAAGGATAATCGTATAGAGCTGCATGTGGATGAGGGTATCTCTATTCAGGGTGATTCGGAAAAACTGGCCCGGGTATTTAATAACATTCTTAAAAATGCCATCGCCTACAGTTATCCGGGAACAGAAATCAATGTGACTGTCCAAAAGGCAGAGGAACAGATCATTATTGCCTTCAGAAATCACGGAAAAACCATTCCGGCCCATAAACTGGAAACCATTTTTGAAAAGTTTTTCCGCCTCGATGGAGCGCGGCAGAGCAATACGGGCGGAGCGGGGCTCGGCCTTGCCATCGCAAAAGAAATCGTGGAGCTTCACGGCGGAAGCATCGCGGCGGAAAGTGATCGGGAGATAACCACATTCCGGGTGACACTTCCGTGCAGGAATATATAAAAATAACGGGTATTTCTAAAACAGAGATACCCGTTATTTTTGTTTTTTGTTCTATAAAATATATTTTTGGGGAAAAATGAAAGACAGGAACATTGGGAGGAATGAAATATGTCTTTAAAACGAAAAATATATTTTGCCTGGATAATGATTATGATGACCGGGGTTATCGCCGGATTTTCTATGTATATGGCATCAAAGCAGTGGATTCAGACGGCGCCGCCGAGGATGCCGGATTACAGTGTGCAGGTAGCCAATGGCCGTTCGGGGCAGCTTTACAGTCCCTATGCCGTGCTGGTAAATACGGATACCGGGGAAATGTTGATGGATATGGGCGGCAAAGAGCGGATGTACCCGGCTTCTCTGACAAAAATTATGACAGCCATTGTGGCGATTGAGCATACGGATGATTTTAATCAAAGGGTGACGGTTGAGGAAAGTGTGTTTGCGGATTTATATGCAGAGGACGCTTCCATGGCCGGATTTGAGCCGGGGGAGGAAGCGAGCCTCAGAGATTTATTATACGGTATTTTGCTGCCGTCGGGGGCGGAATGTTGTCTGACTTATGCCCGATATATTTCGGGGACGGAACAGAATTTTGTGGATTTGATGAACCGGAAAGCGGAAGAATTGGGGATGAACTCTACCCATTTTTCCAACACAACAGGCCTTCATGAAGAAAATCACTATACAACAGCGGAAGATATGGCGGTTCTGCTGCAGTATGCCCTGTCCGATGAAATATTCCGGGAAGCTTTTACAAGTAAAACCTATGATGTGGGGCCGACTAATATCCATCCGAAGGGCTTTCACATGCAGAGCACCCTGTCAAAGGGCGTTGAAGAGATTGAGGCGGCGGGAAAATCGGTCGAAGGGGAAATGATACTTGGAGGCAAGACCGGGTATACGGATGAGGCCGGCCTGTGTCTGGCAAGCCTCGCCGAAATCAGCGGGCAGGAATATATTCTTGTCACCGCAGGAGCAGGCGGTTCCCATCAAACGGCTCCCTATAATATTCTTGATGCGGTGGAAGTATACCAGAGACTGCTCTTCTAAAATCAGAGGATGATTTTACTGATATGATTGATTTTGCGGGGGTAAGTTGCTATAATGGGCATAGGGAAATGTTGGGCAGACATTTCTATGGGATAAGCAGCGGGAAAATAAAATGCTGAAAAGATATACAGTGGGGAGGAGAAACAGGAGGAAATTCATATGGGAATGCACATTGAGAAAATTACAGTGCTCTATTGGAGTGCAACAGGAAACACGAAAAAAATAACGGAGATGATTGGGAACCGATTGGCGGAGCTGCTTCAGGTATCCTGCTGTTCGGTGGATTTTACATCGCCGGCCAGCCGTCAAAAAGAATATGTATTTGGCGAAGGCGACCTGGTGGTGGCGGGGTCTCCGACATATGCCGGAAAGATTCCAAACAAAATTATGCCGGATTTTAAAGCGCGGCTTATCGGAAACGGCGCAATTGCTGTTCCGGTGATAACCTACGGAAACAGAAGCTATGATAATTCTCTGGCAGAGTTGTGCGACATCCTTGAAAAGAATGGATTCCACACAATCGCCGGAGGGGCGTTTATCGCAAGACATTCGATGTCGAATATAATGGGCGCAGGACGGCCGGATGCGGCGGATATTGCTGAAATTCAGGAATTTTCAGACCGGATTGGCCGCATGATTGGCGAGGCTGGAGAGATACCGGCGGCTGTGAAAGTATCAGGGGATGCCGGGGCTCCGTATTATGTGCCGTTGAAGGAAGATGGCCAGCGCGCTAATTTCTTGAAGGCGAAGCCATTAACGGATGTGTCGAAGTGCAATAATTGCGGCGCCTGCGTGAAGGCCTGTCCGATGGCGTCGATTGATGCCGAGGATGTCACAAAGGTTCCGGGGCTTTGTATTAAATGCCACGCCTGTGTTCGTATTTGCCCGTCGGGCGCAAAATATTTCGATGATGCGGAACTTATATCCCATGTGTCCTTGTTGGAAGGACTTTGTAAAGAGCCGAAGAAAAATGAGGTTTTCTTTAGCTGAAAAATTATGAATTAGTTGGATATTTTATAATTCAGAAGGAGATGGTAATGATGCTTCCTGAAAAAATCGGGTTTCGTTATTCGAATGAAAGACTCGAGTATTCTTTAAGAAGAATGTTGGATGATATTACCGTCTGTTGCAATGGGGAGGAAATTACGGTTTCCTCCCTTATTCAGGATGCGGACGGAGATTATTCGGAGAAAAATATGCAGGTATTTTTGAAGGATGTTTTGGAAGCTTACCCTTTAAGCCGGGGTGTTCTCACAGAGGTTGAGAGGGATTACATAAAGACACTGCTCTATGTATGTATTCGGGCGGTACAGGCGGATTTGCATTATGTTCTGCTTCCGGAGGATTGTTCCTGCGAAGGGTATTATGTGAACTCTGTGACTTCGGACACCTTTTCGTCCCTTATGAGCCATATGCAGAGCGAGGTATGGGATACGGTAAATTCCCGGTTTGCCTTCTATCTGAAGGATTTGGCCAACAAATATCCGGTCTCGGAGAGTCTCGGCTATACGGTAACTACTCTTTATTATCTGCTGACCGGGAAAAGGACATCCTTCCCGACACCTTATCTGCAGGATGAAGCGTTGGAGATTGAGTGTTACGGCTCCTGCGAAAATGCAGAGGCTGCCTGTAAGGCAGCGGAGGAAGAGTTTCAGCGCATGTTGGATGAAGGCTTTGAGAAAATTCATCCTGAACAGCTGGATGCATGGAACCGCGAGTGGGAAGAACTTGAAGAGGATGAAGAATATATTCAGGAAATGTCAGAGGATTGGGAGCGAGAGGATGAGGCCTGCAGTTTTCGTATTTCTGACTTGGAGGAGCCGGAAGGCCGGGAACATCTCAGACAGGAAGCTGAACGGCTGGGATTTTATTTTGCCAATCCGGACATATTTATTCAGGCATTTGAACATTTAAAAGAGATTACATCGCCGGAACTTTGTCATATCAATGATATTATTCCGATTGCATTTAAAGCTTATCTGCAAAATTACGGCCTTACGCTGTATTCGAATCCGGAGGCATTTGCCGATATGTTCCACGAGTTGTACAAAGGGCTGGATATAGCCAGAAAAAATCAGGAGGCAAAAAAGTGAGGACGCCATTACCCGTAAATGATAAAAAATCTTTTAGGGATGATTTGTTTGAAAAGCTGGCAAATGACTATCTGCTGAAAGGGACGTCCTCGGTTCTGGCCCTGTTTTTAACGGAGGATATTCAGGAATCGGTGGACAGGTTAAGGAAAGAAGCAGGCTCTGACGGACAGGAGGCATTGGCCGACAATGTGAGTGCGATTCCGAGGTTTTGCTATTATTATCAATTGTTTCAGGAGAATTCTGCGAATCCGCAGACAGTTTTTGCATGTTTCTCGGAAATTTTGCGAACGATTGCCAGGCGTTCGGCGCCTTTTTTTTATGAGGAAAAATTCGATGAGTTATATCGGAAGATGACTTTTGTTTTGCGGGGATTTAAAGCCGCTCCATTGATTTCTGAGAGCCGGTGCACCGGCAGAATCCGGAATATTCCCGGAGGCCGATGCAAAAGTAAGTCGGCGCTGCAAAAGCTCCTGAAAGATTTTTGCCGGAATCTTCCGGAAGTGCAGGAGGCGTATGAGGCCTGCTTTCAGAAGCCGGAATATATTCAGATGCTGGATAATCTGTTCGCCCTATTGGAATGTAACCTGATACATTTTAAAGTACATACATTTTTATATGACAGCGGTTATCAAATAAAACATAATGCGCTGTATCCGCTGGAACAGGTTAAGGAAACGGGGAGGGCCAGAAAGACGGATAAGACAATGAAGCTTCTCGAAAAGTGTCAGGATATGCTTGGGCTGCCTGAAGAGGCAGGGCCGGAGGCTTTCCGCGAAAAATGCTGTCATTTTTATGAAACGTTGATTGAGCAGGGAAGAAGTGAAGAGGAATATAGAAATCTGTTTATTCCGCTGATTCACGACAGGCTTACCGGTGTGGCTTTATGTATTGTCGGCAGGGATTATATTGAAGATTACATGGAAACTTTCCGGGAAAGTGAAAGATATGCAGGCTTTATGAAAAATAAAATCCCCTGTGAACTTCTTGTGCTCAGCCTGAAATATGATTCGGATAATGCAATGACGCCAAGTTCGGTTTTTTACGAATATGCGGATTACACCGGGGATTACGCCTTGTACGGAAAAATGCCGGAGGACTTTAAACCGGCGGATTATTTTTATTCTATTTATCAAATATATCTTGAGCAGAGAAACAGGGCTCTCGATTTGATGCGGGAGCTGGAAATGAACCATCTGACAAAGTTTCCGGAAGAAGTGGACTCTCTGTTTTCCAAATATTTTAATCGGGCGCCGAAGAGAAATGAGGCGGAAAAACAGTTGTCGGAGGCCTGCCTTGAAAACTATGGGAAGGAATATGACCGGCAGCATATCGGCTAGAAATTATCCGATGGGCCCAATAAAAATTTTCAAATGTTTTTCACCGTAAATTTTACGATGAATTCCAATGGAGGATTTATAATAGATGTACGAAACATTCAAAAAAGTCTGAGAAAGGGGAACAGAACATTTATGAAAAGAAAAGCAGCAAAAGATTTTTGGAAAACCTATATCAGCCTTATTGCCAGGGGCTGCGCCCACACAAAAAGGGTTAATCCTGCGGTGACCTTTACAAAGCAGGTCAAGAGCGGCGATTTCGATGCAATTCCTGATGAAAAGTACTGCTCGATGCTTGACGATGTTGAACAGCTTTCTTCCTTTTGGGATAAAATGCCGACAGGTACAGCGGGAAATGTATTTCAGAAGGCATTGGCAAGAACGCCGCTGTCGGAGAAGGAAATCAGTCAGCTTGCCGGGATTCTTGCTTCGGCTTCCGCAAATGTCAGTTATATGCTGAATGATGAAAAGAATATGGCCTCTTCCCCGGATGATAATTTCGAACCGGCCTTTGGGGGAACTCCATTTGATGAGAATAAGTTTGAATGGACGCCCCAGAGTATTTATAATTATCTGGATTACAATATCTATGGGCAGACAGCCGCTAAACGGGCTGCAGCGATGCTTATCTATAATCATCTGCACAATAACAGCCGGAATATTCTGATGGCCGGAGCCACCGGCTGCGGTAAAACCGAAATCTGGCGCGTGCTCTCCAAAAAATTTGACTTTATAAAAATCATTAACGGGCCTCAGCTTTGCTGTGACGGGTGGAAAGGCTCCTATCATATTAAAGACATCTTTATCTCCGAGCCGAGAGAAAAAGCCGAATCCATGGTGATTGTTATCGACGAGGCGGATAAGCTTTTTGAGCCGGCCGTCGGCGGCGGCGGGACAGATTTTTCCTATAAAATTCAAAATGAGCTGCTCAAAATCATGGACGGCGACACCATCACCTTTGTGGATGAGCAGAAAAATACCTCCTATACGGTAGACTGTTCAAATGTTTCCGTTGTTTTCTGCGGAAGTTTTGAGACGATGCTCAAGGCAAAAACGATGGATTCCGGAACAATCGGTTTTGGCGGTGAACTTCAGAAGGAAAGCAAGATTGCCGAATGTACCGAAGAAGATTTAATCGCCTATGCCAATGTCCGGCGCGAGATTGCAGGGCGTATCCAGCAGATTATTACGCTGAACAAGTTAAGCGCCGATGACTTGGAAAAAATTCTGGAAAGTCAGATATCCCCTGTAAAGAAAATCGAAAAGCAGCAGGGCATCTCCATAATTGTAGACGAGCGGACAAGGCGCGCCTGGGCGGATGCCGCTGCTGAAAGCGGTCTGGGCTGCCGGTATATCCGCTCCAGACTCCAAAGCCGGCTGGACGATTTAGTTTTTGAATCCCCTTACGCAAAAGAGTTCGTCATATCTGCTCCGGAATCCTAATCCGGAGCAGAAAGGCATGGGCAGAAGAGCGGCAATTATAAGCGGTAAAATTCCGTCAATTGCTGCCTGAAAATGCCGCCGAATAAAACTCTGAAATTAAGGATGTCCCCCGGCACAAAGCGGACGGAGGCAATCCGGTTTTCATAAGTGGATTTTGAAGAAAGGATGGCGTCGTACAGCTTTTCCGTGTACTCCCTTGAATTCAATCGTTCATTTCCATCATAGTCCATATTTACCTGGCCCTTTTTCAGCAGCGTCAGGTATTTTTTATAATCTTCTTCAATTTTGCTGACGATATAAAAACTCACATCCGCCGAATCGGTCAGGGCCGGAGTGAGAATACAGCAGCCTCTTTTTTCAAGTTTTTTGACCTGGTGAAGGTCCGCTTCCAACAGCTCTTTTTCATGAATAAAACGCATTTGACGCTCATCCATACGATATTGGTATTTATAGGCGGCACATTCAAATAAATCAACATACCATTCTTTCATTCCCATAAAGGATTCCCGGTAATTCTTATATTTGGCATCGCAGGTGAATATATATTTGCGCTCCACAATCATAAGAATATCGGGCCGCACCGTTTTGGATTGGGCTGCGCTCAGGCTGCAGTTATATCCCAGATAAATATTGTGTTCGGGATTGTCCCTCTGTTCAAGATAAACGATGAAATCATAGAAAGCTTCGGCATTGCTTTCCGGCTTTTCCAGCCCTCTGAAAAACTGTTCAATATAATCGGAAATCCTTTTGGACGGATTTACCGCCTGAAACTGATAAGGCTTCGTTTTATCATTTTTTTCAGTAACCCTGACTATCTGATAATCGTATTCCACCATGAGAAGTTCAAGAATTTTAAAAAAGCACCATAACTCATATATTTCCGAGGATTTGGCGCAGGAGTAATATGGCGCCCGCGCCTCTAATAATCTGCCGACCTTTTCGTAATTTCGCATTAGCTGAAAAGCCTTCGCATAGCTTCGATGATTTGTGAACAGATTGGTGGTGTGGAGCGGATATAAGGCTTTGCCTGCGGGTTTGACTCCCTTAAAGATATCGGATTTCAGAAATTTGTTCAGTCTGGCCCGCATCTGCTGAATTTGTGTTTTTAACTGTTGATTCTGCAGAAGACGTCCCTTTTCTTCCGTTTGATATTCCATGTCTCCCCGCACAATTTTTTTCTCAAGGATATCCAACTGTTTCAGCAGAAGGCATATATAGGTTCCGATTTTCTGATTTTCATAGATATTAAAATTCTTTTTGTGAATCTGTGTACGCACCTTTGGCTTTTGCAAAACATAGTGATCCATGATGACATTGGCGTCCAAATGCTTTACACAGCGGAAAGGCATCCGGGCTCTCTCTTTCCCAATATCGGCCATAGGTTCCCGGCTGAGGGATTTCAGTATTTTTGACAGGGCATAAACCTGACTGTTGAGATATTCCAGTTCCCTCTGGCAGTCGGAGAGATATTCCCGCTTTTCTTTTTCGTTTTTTCGATAAACCAATTGAAAATGAATCGAAAGCAAATCATTTATCATGGCATGATAGGCTTCTTCGCCAATCGTTGGAACAACGATGAGTTCCACATCGCAGAGGGTCTCTCCCTGCCGGAACCGAAACTTTGCGGTATCGGGCTTTGTCCCATAGTTAAAGCCGTTTTTTCCGTATTTAACCAGAGGCAGATAAATGTATTGACGGGCCTGTCCCCCGCCGTTTCCGACAGGTTCGGCGACTTCGCTGTAAAAGACATAGCCGTCATTTTCCTGAATTTCTATGGGGGTATCCCTGTCCGAGATAAAGGCGATGCAGAGAGTCCCCTCTGCTGTCCCCGGATTTGGATTTAAATATTCAAAATACTGTTGGACTTTAATGACATTTTTTCCAGGATGCAACTCGCCCAAACCACTGCAGCGGGCGGTTTCAAAATCCGGGTTTTCGGGAATCGGAAGCTCCTCAATTTGATTTTTTTCCATGCGGCTGTTCATAAGAACATTAAGAAATGCTGCGTACATTTAGTTCATTCTCCAGTAATTTATGACCCGGTTTTCCACATCGCACATACTTTTTAAATAATCTGCGGATAGAGGAAAGTTATCCGCCAGAGCAGAGTCTCCGCCGGTTATCGGCAGCTCTCCGATGATTAGAGACTCGCCGTCATCCATGGACATTTCAATATCTTCGGCATTAACCATTGGTAAAATTTTACATGCGATAATATAGTCCATATAGTCATATAAGTGTATCTCCCGGCTCAGACCGCCGGCGTCCATTCTTTTTTTCATCGTTAAAAGCTGGTGTTCTATACGTTTGGACACCTTTTTATGAACGGTTTCGCACAGTTGCCGGACAAAAGGCAGGGAAAGCACGTCCGCCTCGCCGCCGGAGAGAAGCGCCGCGCCTTTCGGCGGTGTATCTGCATCGCGGGTCACTTTTATAATAAAGCTGCGGTCGATAATTTTCGGACTCAAATCGCAGGTTGTTTCATCCATATTCAAAGTACCTATAAATTGTACATTTTCCGGAATCATAAAATCCGGCGTATATTTTTTGGACAGATTTTCCCTGTCGATGCGGGCATCAAAGGCTTCAACCGAGTTGGCATCGCAGGCCGAAAGAATGTGCCCAATCCGGGAAAGGGCATTTTTTTGCTCAGATTCCGGGTACAGCGGTACGGGTTCCTTTGACTCCATGACACTCAGAATATCGGATAAATAGTACTCTGCATGGGACAGATTCATTTCATCCAGGCAGATAAAATATCTGCCTTCCGGGTGCGCCTTTGCCTCGCACAGGGCCTCAAGAAATGGCGTGGAATAGTACCTGTGTTCCACCGGGTTGAAAAATCCCATCAAATCCTGGCCGTCCACCCAATTTGGACGAACGGGGATTATCCGGCATTTTGCGCCGAGGGTATCCGCCATCCGTTTGACCAGGCTGGTTTTTCCCATGCCCGGCGCGCCGTGAAGAATGATGATCTGATTGGTGTCTAGGGCGCACAGAAATTGTTCCAGCACTTTCCGATTGCATTGATAGGGAAAACCGTCAGGCCCTTCCGCCTCGATGCGTTCTTTTACATAGGAGAGAAAATCTCTGTACATGTTTTTCCTGCTCAGGAAAAGCCGCTGTTTCTCCGGTTCATAATATAAAATGCCGGAGATGAATTCCTTTGAATGAAATTCATTGTCCCGGTTGCCGACTTCCATAATGACAGGCCTGTGATTATCCGGAATTTCCTGCCATCTGCGGTCGAATAATTCCACCTGCATGCGCCATATATTTGCACTGGCGCTGTCTGCCTTTTTGACGTTATCCGCTTTTTTTTCAGCGCCCTCCGCCAGATGATGATTGAGGATACGGCCATGGATATGGAATATATATCGGCTATCTTCCTTTTCCGGTTCGCCAAACCATTCGGTTAATTTTTCTTCAATAGAACCCGCATAGGCATCGCTTATATAATTTTTTCGAAATGTTTCTGCATCCAATTTTACTTCTCCTGTATTTTCCGCAGCAGCGCTTCAAGCTGTCTGTCCCAGTCGCTGTTTTCTGAATACCATAAGCATCCATAGGCTTCTCGAATTCTCAGACGGGCCGAAGAACAGATAATCACCGGCGTGTCGATGCCTTTGTCTTTCAAAATACTTAAAAGCTCTGTTCCTGCTTCCGCTTCTCTGCCGCCATTTTTCAGCGGATAATACATATCAGAAATAATCAGCTCATAGGGTTCCGACTTACTCTGCGCCTCCTCTATACAGATAATGCCGTCTTCAAGATTTTTAACCCATATGCTGTTATCTACTCCGGCTGAACATAAAACCCGCTCAATCCTTTTTCTTTTAAAAACGTCGTCTTCTAAATGTAATATTTTCATAAGACAAATTATACCTTATATTGGAAATAATATCAATTCTTCCAGATTAAACAAAAGTTAGTTATTTGTCTCATAAATTAATCATTCGCTCAATCAGGGATTGATATTTTTCATAAAAGTTTTGGACATCCTCAGAATTATAGGCATAGCAATAAGGTTTGGATTTGAGCCTGTCCAGGAATATTTCGGTTCGCTTCAGAATTTGTTTTGAGTGTATAGTGTAGTACATGGGTCCGCCATTTTTGTGGGGCAGCCCGGTATTTTTCAGGAAAAGTTTTGCTTTATTGTAGTAAAGGGACGTGCGAAGGTTTCTGCGGAACATTGGCGTTGATTCATCATCGATGACATAGAAGCAGATATTCGGGTTCTTCTTTAAGATATCCAGCGTGTTTTTTATATGGAGAATTCTTTCTTCCGGTGTCATTGTATAAGAAATGCAGGCAAAAATAATTTCACCATTTTCGATGTACTTGTACAAAGCGGATTTCAAAAGGAAAAATTCAATGATGCTTTTTTCAAAGATTTCTTCCCATGTGATTCGAATCTGGTTTATCAGGGAAAAGTATTCCCGGCTTTGGCAGGAAGCCATCTTGAGAATGGATGTCCAGGAAATTTCCGGCAGAAAAAATTCAAAGCCTTTTGTAAGTAAAATCTTAAAATTGTCTTTCATGTAAAAGTTCAGATAGTAGTTATTAAGGCAAAAGTCATTCAGACAAAATGATTTCAGAAGAAGTTTTGGATTCTTAAAGGAAGGCATTGCATGACGGAGCATTTCGTTGGACTGAACACGGTCCTCAATGATGGTAACTGCCAGGATTTTCCTGTTTTCATTCAGCACGCAGAGAATTGTTAAATGATTTTTTACGATAATGACATTCATAGCGTAGGCCGGGAGCATATCATAAAAATCAAAATAAATATAATTGCGGGAATTAATAAAATAGTAAAGCTCTTTCATATAGTCATCTTTATCATTTGTCAGAGCTTCTGTGTCGAGGGCCATTTTCACATGGATATTGAAGGCAGGGTTCCAGTCTGCCGGAAAAATCTCAAGCCCATCCCGGATAAACGAACAGATTTCCAGCGTGCAGAAAATTTCCAGAGGTTCTTGATAATTATTGAGCATTTCCGGAAATATCTGGTTAAAAAATTGGGTGATTTCTTTCTGTTTAGACAGAAACCGGAGATTTAAAGTGTCAGAAGGGCCCTGGAAGGACATATCATAGGCATTTCGCAATAATTCGTATAAGACAGTTTCAAGGGATTCTTCTGTCGCCTGGACGGAAAAGGTTTTCATAAAACGTATCAGGCTATGCTGCCGGATAATTTCATGAGAAAAACATTCGGCAAGTATGCGGTTAATCTGCGGCACGGCCTTGGAAGCCGGAAGCCTGCCCTGAGTACACCATTTGCTGATGTAGGATATGTCATACCCTGTTTTTTCAGAGATGAAAGATAATTTTGAGTCTGAAAAATCAATCAGCGCTTTTAATAAATTTCCATATGCAGTCATTGCCCTTCCCCCTTATTTTTCAGCAGCTTTTTTCGCAGCTTATGGGTAAAATTATAGTTTCAGGCAGGGGATTGTCAAGGGAAGAAACATGGAAAGGCGTGGAATCTTATTGAAACCGATTGAATTAAGAAAGCAATGCGAATCAAGAAGAGTTCACTTTTTATAAAACACCTTTGACTTTGGCCTGACGGTTTTGAATGGATTTGATGATCGGAACAAGAAACGCAGCAACAATGCCTCCGGCAAAACCGTTATTATATAAATTCATTCCAGAGTAAACAATACCGATATTCAGAACAACGGCAGCATGAAGGAACCCGGCAAGGATGCCGATAAGGAAACCGTACTGGCCCGCAATCGGCGCGATGGTTGTGCCAAACATGAGGGCAAGAACAACAGCCGGATCAGTTACCGTGTAGCTGCCGGAAAGGGCGGCCAAAAGCGTTATGCCGAGCATGATCGGCGTGATGTTGCGCAATGTTTTACCGGTGGCGGAAAAGCCGACAACGGTAAAAATGCCTCCGATGCTGGCCCCGTTGAGTTCAGCGCCAATCGCAAGAAGATAAAGGGTGCAGAAAATCCCATCAATTCCCATGTTGATTAACGTTGGGCTGAAACCTTCGCTGAAGGTAAAATCTGTACCGCTAAGGCCCGGATACTTTAAAATGTTCCAATATTTCCTGAAAGCGTTTTTATCGGTCAGGGCTCCGATAAAAATCAAAATAACGAAAAAAGAAATAAGAATTTCTGAAAACGGTATATTATAACCGGCGGCCCAGAGCTTTCGGCTTTCAAGGGCCAGGCCAAAGGATTTGTAAATAGATATAATCACCGTGGCGATAATGCCGGCGGTAAAACCGCCATTGTAAAGGGAATAACCTTTGTGGGTATTATAAAAATGGGCGCACAGCGGCGGCATCACAAAACCGATGATAATACCGACAAGAAGGCTCATAGCCAGGCGGACCGGCAGAGAAAAATGGCCGAATTGGATTGTCTGGGTAATGATTGGAGACAAACTTGTGCCATAAAAACCTATATAGAGGTAATTGGATAAATGGGTTTTATGATATTTCGCATAAATAAAAACGCCAAGGATGATGCTCCATATATTGACAAGGTTTTTGCCGAATAAAGAGAAGCCGAGCATGAGGGAAAGGGCGGCAATGGAGCTGCCTTCAATATTCATGTTCAGAAAATACATGAGGGCGATGCACATAAGGGTAATCAGACTGGCGTTGACAAGGGCTGCGCCCGCACCGCCGACGGCCACATAATCCGTAATCAAAAAATCCGGTTCAACAAAAATTCTCATCAGGCCCCGGACCATCTCCGGAAAGGGCTGAAGCAGCAGGCCCCAGAGCAGAAAATATCCGGGAGCCAGCGACAGTAAAATATACTGGAGATTTCGGGATAAGGGCTTATGTTCCTTATGTATTCTTTTTGTAAAACCAATGTGAGTTGTAAAACGCATAAAAAATTCCTCCAACCTGAAGCAAAAACGCTCTTCCCTTTACTATAAGGCAGAGCGTTTTTTGTTGTCAAGTTTATCTCAGAAGATTATTTATTTTTTTCATTTTCAGCCAGCATCATTGCACGAACCTTTAATGGAAGTCCGAATAAGGTAATGAAGCCGGAGGCATCATGATGGTCATACAGTTCGCCGGTTGTGAAGGAAGCCAGAGATTCACTGTACAGGGAATATGGAGAAGTTGTTCCGGCTTTGATGATATTGCCTTTGTAAAGCTTGAATTTAACTTCGCCGGTGACATATTTCTGGGTGGATTCCACGAAAGCCTGGACAGCCTCACGAAGCGGAGTGAACCATTTGCCCTCGTAAACAATCTGAGCCATCTTGTTGCCCATATCTTTTTTAACTTCCATTGTAGCCCGGTCAAGAACCAGTTCTTCCAACTGGTCATGGGCTTCCATGAGAATCGTTCCGCCCGGTGTTTCATAGACGCCTCTGGATTTCATGCCAACGACACGATTTTCAACGATATCAACGATGCCGATACCGTGTTTGCCGCCGAGCTTATTTAATTCAGTGATAATTTCAGAAACTTTCATAGTCTGACCGTTTAATGTTTTAGGAACGCCGGCTTCAAAAGTCATGGTTACATATTCGGCTTCATCCGGGGCCTTTTCCGGCGTCACGCCGAGGACAAGAAGGTCGTCATAATTTGGCTCGTTGGCCGGATCTTCCAGTTCCAGTCCCTCATGGCTGATATGCCATAAGTTACGGTCACGGCTGTAGCTGTGGCTGGCATCAAATGGAAGGTCGATGCCGTGCTGTCTGCAGTATTCGATTTCATCTTCACGGGACTGCATGGTCCATACATCCGTCATACGCCATGGAGCGATGATCTTGATATCCGGGGCAAGAGCCTTGATGCCTAATTCAAAACGAATCTGGTCATTGCCTTTTCCGGTAGCGCCGTGGCAGATAGCGGAAGCATTTTCCTTGCGGGCAATTTCTACAAGCCGTTTTGCAATGACCGGGCGGGCCATCGATGTGCCGAGGAGATATTTATTTTCATAAACGGCGCCGGCCTGTACGCATGGAACAATATATTCATCGCAGAACTCATCAATAATGTTTTCGATATATAATTTGGAAGCGCCGGATAATTTGGCACGTTCTTCAAGTCCGTCCAATTCCTCGCCCTGACCGCAGTCGATACAGCAGCAGATAACTTCATAATCAAAATTCTCTTTCAGCCATGGAATAATTGCGGTGGTGTCCAGGCCGCCGGAATAGGCTAAAATGACTTTTTCTTTCATAATAATGACCTCCTGAAATTCTATTTTATCTTCATACCTTTTCAGGCATACCGCATGTCAGATGCTGCGCATGGGCGCGCTGCGTCAAGCTTCGCGCGATAAGGTATGTTTTTTGTAGTCCTCACATAATATACAACACTTCTTTATAAAAATCAATATCTTTTTTCGTGTTTTTTGCATTTTTATAAGATATAAGGCAAAAATATGCATTAATAATGTATATTTTTAACGAAACATAAATATTTATTAAAATTATGTCTTTACAGCTTTCCTAAATTGTATTATTATAGGAAAAGACATTTCAGAAAGAAGGGGAAATACCTATGATTAAAGCAGGGATTATTGGTTCGACAGGATACGCCGGACAGGAACTCGTGCGATTGCTTCTTGGCCATAAAGATGTGGAAATTGTCTGGTATGGTTCCAGGAGTTATATAGATAAGAAATATTACGATGTATTCCGAAACATGTTTCAGATTGTGGAGGATGTCTGCAGGGATGATAATCTGGAGGAACTGGCGGAGGCCGTTGACGTGATTTTTACAGCGACACCTCAGGGGCTCTGCGCATCTCTTGTCAGCGAAGATATTTTAAATAAAGTAAAGATTATTGATCTGAGCGCGGATTTCCGTATAAAAGATGTATCGGTTTATGAAAAATGGTACGGCATTAAGCATGCCTCTCCGGAATTTATTCCTGAAGCGGTTTATGGTCTCTGCGAAATTAACAGAGAAGATATTAAAGGGGCCCGGCTGATTGCCAATCCGGGATGCTATACAACCTGTTCCATTTTGACAGCCTATCCTTTGGTAAAAGAGGGGCTGATTGACGCCCAGTCCATTATCATTGATGCAAAGTCGGGAACTTCCGGGGCAGGCCGGGGAGCCAAAGCAGATAATCTTTTCTGCGAAGTGAATGAAAGCATCAAAGCTTACGGCGTCACAACCCACCGCCATACGCCGGAGATTGAGGAACAGCTCGGTTATGCGGCAGGCGAACCGGTTTTATTGAACTTCACTCCCCATCTGGTGCCGATGAACCGGGGAATTCTTGTGACGGCTTATGCAAATTTGAAAGAAGGGGTGACGGAAACCGATATCCGTGCCGCTTATGATAAATATTATAAAGATGAAAAATTTGTCCGCGTGCTGGATGCGGGCGTCTGCCCGGAAACCCGATGGGTGGAGGGAAGCAACTATACGGATATCAACTTTAAGGTGGATGAGCGTACCCGCCGGGTTGTTATGATGGGCGCTTTGGATAACCTGGTAAAAGGTGCGGCCGGACAGGCGGTTCAGAATATGAATCTTATCTTTGGGCTGGATGAGGCCGAGGGACTGAATCTGGTACCGATGTTTCCATAAGGAGGATGAAGATGAAAACAATCGAAGGCGGCGTTACCGCTGCGAAGGGATTTGAAGCGGCTGCGACAGCAGCAGAGATTAAATATAAAGGCCGGACAGATATGGCTATGATTTACAGCCGGAAGCCGTGCGCGGCGGCAGGAACCTTTACGACAAATGTTGTCAAGGCGGCGCCGGTGAAATGGGACCAGGAAATTGTCAGAAATGCGCCGTATGCTCAGGCAGTTGTCATTAATTCGGGCATTGCCAATGCCTGTACAGGGGCGGAAGGCTATGGCTATTGCAGAGAAACAGCCTCCGGCGCTGCAGAAATCTTAAATATTCCGGAGACAAGCGTGCTGGTGGCTTCCACCGGCGTTATCGGCATGCAGCTTCCGATTGAGCGGATTAAGGCGGGTTCCGCCAAACTGGCAGAAATTAAGACAGATACAATTGAGGCCGGCCACGAGGCAGCCAAAGCAATCATGACAACGGATACAGTGCCGAAGGAAATTGCCGTTGAATTTACCCTTGGCGGAAAAACGGTGACAATGGGCGGTATGTGCAAAGGCTCGGGCATGATTCATCCGAATATGTGTACAATGCTTGGATTTATCACAACGGATGCGGCGATTTCCAAAGAATTGCTGCAGGAAGCGTTGAGCGAGGATATTAAAGACACATACAATATGGTTTCTGTTGACGGGGATACATCCACCAATGATACGGTGCTTCTTCTGGCAAATGGTATGGCCGGGAACCCGGAAATCACTGAAAAGGGCGAAGATTTTGAAACCTTTAAAAAGGCTTTAAATATGGTAAATACTTACCTGTGCCGGAAAATTGCCGGAGATGGCGAGGGAGCGACGGCCCTTTTTGAAGTGAAGATTATCGGTGCGAAAACAAAGCAGGATGCGGTAATTCTGAGTAAGTCTGTTGTGACTTCCAGTCTGACAAAAGCGGCTATTTACGGCCATGATGCCAATTGGGGACGTATTTTATGCGCCATGGGCTATTCAGGCGTTCAGTTTGACCCGGAAGTGGTGGATTTGTACTTTGAAAGCGCCGCCGGAAAGATTAAAATTATGGAAAACGGCGTGTCCGCCGGATACAGCGAGGAAGAGGCGACAAAGATTCTCTCTGAGCCGGAAGTGACGGCCATCGCCGATGTGAAAATGGGTGATGCCAAAGCAACAGCCTGGGGTTGTGATTTGACCTATGATTATGTAAAGATTAATGCAGACTATCGCAGTTAAGGATAGGCGTTTGTTTTAGTTAGGAGTGAATAAAATGGGTACAGATATGGATAAATATCTTGAGAAAGCGGAGGTACTTATTGAAGCGCTTCCATATATACAGCGGTTTAACCGGCGGATTATTGTCGTCAAATACGGCGGCAGTGCCATGGTGGATGAAACGCTGAAAAAACAGGTGATTCAGGATGTGACATTGCTGAAGCTGGTTGGATTTAAACCAATCATTGTTCATGGCGGCGGTAAGGAAATCAGCCGGTGGGTCGGCAAGGTGGGGATGGAACCCCGGTTTATCAATGGCCTGCGTGTGACCGATGAAGATACGATGGAAATTGCCGAGATGGTTTTAAATAAAGTCAATAAGAGTCTTGTCCAGATGGTGCAGGAGCTTGGCGTCAAAGCGGTGGGCATCAGCGGTAAGGACGGCGGTCTTTTAACGGTTGAAAAGAAATATTCGGATGGTAAAGATATCGGTTTTGTCGGCGAGATTACGGAGGTTAATCCAAAGGTTCTCTATGATTTGCTGGAAAAGGATTTCCTTCCGATAGTGTGCCCAATCGGTTTGGACAAGGAATTTAATACTTACAATATTAATGCGGACGATGCGGCCTGCGCTATCGCCAAGGCGGTCAATGCGGAAAAACTGGCTTTCCTGACAGATATTGAAGGGGTTTATAAAGACCCGGAGGACAAGTCTACACTTATTTCTGAGCTGACTATTGAAGACGCCCATGGGCTGATTGACGATGGCTTTATCGGCGGCGGTATGCTTCCGAAGTTAAATAACTGTATTGACGCTATTGATAACGGAGTTTCCCGTGTCCACATCATGGATGGACGGATTCCTCATTGTCTCCTTTTGGAAATCTTTACGAACCGCGGTATCGGTACGGCAATTTTAAGTCAGGGGGAAGGACGGTATTATAATGGTGACGAATGAATTTAAAGAATACGCGGAATCTGCAATTATTCATACCTATAATCGTTTTCCGGTAGCTTTTGACCATGGCGACGGCGTTTATCTCTATGATACCGATGGAAAAAAATATCTGGATTTTGCAGCGGGTATTGCCGTCAATGCCTTTGGCTACAATGTGGAAGAATATAAAGAGGCTTTGAAAAATCAGATTGATAAATTAATGCACATTTCCAATCTTTATTATACAAAGCCGATGGCAGATGCGGCCCATAAACTGGTAAAGGCCAGCGGCCTCAAGCGGGGCTTTTTTACCAACAGCGGCACGGAGGCCATTGAAGGCGCGATTAAAGCGGCGCGGAAATACGCCTTTAAAAAAGATGGGACAACGGATCATGAGATTATTGCCATGGAACACTCCTTCCATGGACGGAGCATGGGAGCCCTCTCAGTGACAGGAAATGCCCATTATCGTGAAGCCTTTCAGCCGGGAATCGGCAATGTGGTTTTTGCGGAATTTAATAATCTGGAAGATGTAAAGTCTAAAATAACAGATAAAACCTGCGCCATTATCTTTGAAGCAGTGCAGGGCGAGGGTGGAATCTACCCGGCAGATAAGGAATTTATTCAGGGCATCCGAAAAATTTGTGATGAAAAAGATATTCTGCTTATTTTGGATGAAGTTCAGTGCGGTATGGGCCGGACCGGAAAAATGTTTGCTTATCAGCACTACGATGTCCTTCCGGATGTGATGACCTCCGCAAAAGCATTGGGATGCGGTGTCCCGGTGGGAGCCTTTGTTGTCGGAGAAAAAGCGGAAACGGCGCTGGAACCGGGGGACCATGGCTCCACCTATGGAGGAAATCCATTTGTAACGACGGCTGTGAGCAAAGTATTCGATATGTTTGAAAGCCGCGGCATCCTGGCGAATGTCAATGAAGTTTCTGCCTATCTCGATGCAAAACTTTGTGAATTAGTTGAAAAATACGATATATTAAAAGAAACCCGGGGCCTTGGATTGATGCGGGGTCTGGAATTTAATGTCCCGGTCAGCCCATATATTAATAAGGCGCTGGAAAAGGGACTGCTTATCATTTCAGCCGGAACACACATTATCCGTTTTGTGCCGCCGCTGGTGATAACAAAAGAAAATGTCGATGAAACGATACATATTCTTGAGGAATGTCTCGAGGAAGTATAAAAAAGGAAAACAGTTTTGGGAGCAAAGGTTATTCTTTGAACCCAGAGCTGTTTTTATTTACTTTAGACAGGGTATGGAATATAATATAAATATATCCATTTGGATAGACAAAAGATAAATTGAATAATTGACCAAAGAGACACTCCCGATATACAAAAGATGGAAAATAGGAACGTGGGAAAAAGGAGAGAAGTACATGAGTACAAAAAAATGGGAGGAACTGGAAATCACAGATGATTTTCTCTTTGGAAAGGTGATGAGAAATCCTGAATTATGCAAGCGGACGATAGAGGCTATTCTGAATATCGAGGTAGACCGTATTGATTATCTGGAAGAGCAGAAAACGATTGACATGTCATTGGATGCGAAAAGCGTCCGATTGGATGTTTATGTAAAGGATGGGAACAATACGGTATATAACATCGAGATGCAGCCCGTGAAAAGGGATAACCTTCCGAAACGGAGCCGCTATTATCAGGGCATGATTGATTTGGAACTCATTGAGAAAGGTGAGTACTATTCGAAATTAAATCGAAGTTATGTTATTTTTATATGTAATTTTGATTTATTTGGGAAAAACCGGTGTATATACACTTTTGAAAATCGCTGTATTGAGGATACGGAAATTGCTTTAGGGGACGAAACCCTGAAGGTGTTTTTGAATTCTAAAGGCGACGCTGCAAATCTGAATTCCAATTTAAAAGCTTTTTTGGCATATGTAAATCAAAAGCGGAAAACAGAAAATGATTTTATTGTGATGTTGGACAGGGAAGTAAAAAAGGCAAAGGCCAATTTGGAATGGAGGCGAGAGTACATGACTCTGTATATTAAATACCAGGAAAAAATGGAAGAAGGACGCCAAGAAGGTCTTCAAGAGGGACGCCAAGAAGGACTTCAAGAGGGACGCCAAGAGGGACGCCAGGAGGGTCTCCGGGAGGGACTTCAGGAAGGGCGTGCCGAAGGGGATATGCAGAGACTGATTTCTCAGGTAAGAAAAAAAGTAGATAAAGGGATATCTGCTTTAGAAGCGGCGGATATGCTTGAAGAAGGTTCGGAACTTGTAGGGCGGATTATGGAAGTGATTCATCGGTGCCCGAAAATGAGTGATGAGCAAATTTATGAGGAATTGAAAAAGTAATGATTAAAACAGCTTTGCCCGGAAATGTCAGAGGACATTCTGAGCAGAGCTGTTTTTTCTGACATTATCGGTGAATAAAGATTTCTCTCCGGCGTATACTATATTCATGTGAATGTCCGAATGGGAAAAATAAGAACAGGAGAGATGATTATGTGGGGATGGCTGATTGCTTTAATTTCAGGTGCATTAATGAGTATACAGGGAGTATTTAATACAGGGCTGACAAAACAGACAAGTCTTTGGGTAGCAAACAGTTGGGTTCAGGGAACAGCGCTTGTTGTCTGTCTCGGAGCATGGGCTATTAAAGAGCGCCGGTCTTTTGGAACTTTATTCCAGGTGGACTCCAAATATATGCTTCTCGGCGGTGTCATCGGCGCCTTTATTACTCTGACAGTTATTTTGAGTATGGACCAGCTTGGCCCGGCCAAATCTGCGTTGATTATTGTTGTTTCCCAGTTGGCCGTTGCTTATCTGATTGAGCTTTTTGGCCTTTTTGGCATGGAGAAGGTGGATTTCCAGTGGTCAAAACTGATTGGGATGATTGTTGCGGTTGTGGGAATTTTTATTTTTAAATGGCAGTCGTGAGAATAGATGAATGCGTTATCATAAGAAGTGAGCGCATGAATATCAGGTTTGACATGGAAGGTATCTTGACAGTTGGTGATGCATTTGATACAATATGACCGAAATAGAAAAAGCCGCTCACTTCTGCGGAGCGGCCTTTTTCAGAAATACAGGTTAGTAATAACTAACATACAGGAGGAATAAAAATGCTGAAAATTACATTGAAAATTGACGGAATGATGTGCGGCATGTGCGAAAGCCATGTCAACGATGCGGTGCGTAAAGCCTTTCCGGTGAAAAAGGTCACCTCATCCCACAGCAAAGGGGAGACTGTGATTCTGACGGAGACAGACATCTCAGAGCAGCAGCTCCGCGCAGCCATTGAACCCACCGGCTATCGTGTGCTGGCAGTCAGTAAAGAAAATTACGAGAAGAAAGGATTGTTCGGCTTTCGGAAATAAACGGCCGGACAGGTGAAAAAGCGCCTTAATCCCTTCAATCTGGGTACGGTTTGCTTTAGTATGGGATTTACATGGATGCTGGCGCTGGATGTAGCGCTGGGGTAAAGGAGACGGATAAAATGATGATTAACAAGCGGCTGATCGGTACGGTCAGCGAGAGTAAAAAATACATTGCCGGGAATGTGGCGCTGCAATGGTGCTCACTGGCGGCCAATATGGTTCTGATGACAGGCATTGCCTCCCTGCTGGCGGCTTTGTTTTCCGGAAAGGTCGATTCCAGGCAGTTGGCAATGATGGGAGCCGTGGCGGGGCTTTGTCTCGGGGGGCGCTTTGCCTGTACGCTGGGGGCGTCCCGGATGGGGTATCTTTCTTCTAAGGCGGTGAAAAAGACGCTGCGGGAAAAGATTTTTTTTAAACTCCTGGAGTTAGGCAATGCTTACCAGGAAAATGTGAAAACTTCGGAGGTCATTCAGGTGGCCGTGGAAGGGGTGGATCAGTTGGAAACCTACTTTGGAGCATACCTTCCCCAGTTCTTCTATGCCATGCTGGCGCCGCTGACACTGTTTGCTTATCTGAGCTTTGTGAATCTGCCCTCTGCCATCGTGCTTCTTATCTGTGTCCCGCTGATTCCTGTTGCCATTGCGGCGGTGCAGACCTGGGCGAAAAAGCTGCTGGGCAAATATTGGGGGCAGTACACCGCCCTGGGAGACACCTTCCTGGAAAACTTGCAGGGCCTTACCACCTTGAAAATCTATCAGGCGGATGAATTTAAGCATAAGGAAATGAACGCCGAAGCGGAGAAATTCCGAAAGATCACCATGAAGGTGCTGACCATGCAGCTCAATTCCATCACCATTATGGACTTCATCGCCTATGGCGGCGCGGCCCTGGGAATCATTCTGGCGACGACCCAATACCGGGCGGGGAGAGTGAGCCTGACGGGCTGCCTGCTGATTATTCTTCTTGCGGCGGATTTCTTCCTGCCCATGCGGCAGCTCGGCTCTTTTTTCCATATCGCTATGAACGGGATGGCGGCCAGCGACAAGATTTTTCGGCTGCTGGATCTGCCGGCGCCGGAGAAGAAAAGCCTTGTCTGTCCTCATGGGGACATCGTGTGCGAAAACCTCTCCTATTCCTATGAGCCGGAGCGGGAGATTCTCCACGGAATCAATCTGCGCTTCCCTATTGGCAGCTTTACCGCCATTGTGGGAGAATCCGGCTGCGGAAAATCCACAGTAGCCTCTATCCTAATGGGGCGGAACAAGGGCTATACCGGTTCCGTGACCATCGGCGGCAGGCAGCTGCGGGAAATCGATGAAAACAGCCTGATGCGGGAAATTACATACATTGGTCATCAAAGCTATCTGTTTAAAGGAACTGTGCGGGACAATCTGCAAATGGGCAAGCCGGATGCGGATGATGCAGCCCTGTGGACAGCGCTGGGACAGGTTCGCCTGGCAGACTTTTTTCGCTCTGAGCAGGGGCTGGATACCCGATTGACGGAAAAAGGCGGCAACCTCTCCGGCGGTCAGTGCCAGCGGCTGGCGCTGGCCCGGGCGCTGCTCCATGACAGCCCGGTCTATATCTTTGATGAAGCCACCTCCAACATCGATGTGGAGAGTGAAAACGACATTATGGAGCGGATTCACACTCTGGCAAATGAGAAAACCGTGATTCTTATTTCCCATCGGCTGGCAAATGTGACGGCAGCGGACCAGATTTATGTGATGGAGCGAGGCTGTATCTCGGAAAGCGGCAGCCATAAAGCGCTGCGAAACAATCACGGCGTATATGAAAAGCTGTGGAACGCCCAGCAGACGCTGGAAAACTTCGGAAAGGACGGTGACGCACAATGAAAAAACGGAGCGGTTTTACCGTTATGGCACGGTTGATTGGATTGGTGCGGCCATTGGCGGGCTATATGGTGTTGGCGATTTTGATGGGCCTTATCGGGCATCTATGCGCCTCCTTCATTACAATTTTCGGCGGCTTTGCGGTTTTGAATCTTCTGGGGCTGGACGCGCCCCTTTCCCTGGGAGCCGTATTTGCCTGCGTGCTGGCCTTTGCCCTGCTGCGTGCAGGACTTCGCTACGGGGAGCAGGCCTGCAATCATTTTATCGCCTTTAAGCTGCTGGCCCTGATTCGGGACAAGGTGTTTCTTGCCCTGCGGCGGCTGTGCCCTGCCAAGCTGGAGGGCCGGGACAAGGGCGACCTGATCAGCGTCATTACCTCGGATATTGAATTGCTGGAGGTATTCTATGCTCATACCATCTCCCCGGCGGCCATTGCATTTGTGTTTACGATTTTGATGTGTCTGTTTATCGGCAGCTATCACTGGGCGCTGGGACTTCTGGCATTGGCGGCGTATCTTACGGTAGGAATTACCGTTCCATTGGCGGTTTCCAAGGCCGGCAGGGACGATGGACTGCGGTTTCGCACCAAGTCCGGGGAACTGTCCGCCTTCCTGCTGGACTCCCTGCGGGGTCTGCCGGAACTGCTGCAATATGGGCAGGGAGAAAAGCGTCTGACGGCGTTGAACGCCCAGACCGACGCTCTTTCCGGGGATGAGGAGCGGATGAAGAGAATTTCCGGAAGGAACTCCGCTGTCACCGGCATGCTCATTCTTTTATTTGACCTCGTTATGCTGTTTGTATCGGCGAGTCTGTACGGAAAAGGCGCTGTGGGCTTTGACGGCGTGCTGATTCCAACGCTGGCGCTTTTTTCCTCCTTTGGGCCGGTGTCGGCTCTGGCGGCTTTGGGCAGCACCCTGCAAAATACCTTTGCTGCCGGGAACCGGGTGCTGGATATTTTGGAAGAAAGCCCGGTGGTGGAGGAAGTGGCCGGGCAGGCGCCAATCACTTTCCAGGGTGCGGCGGCGGAGCATGTCACCTTCTCCTATGGAAATGAAACCATTCTGGCTCACCTGTCCATCACTGTTCCCAAGCAGAAAATCGTCGGCATTGTTGGCAGGAGCGGCAGCGGAAAGTCCACACTGTTGAAGCTGTTCATGCGGTTTTGGGAGGTGCAGAAGGGCCGTGTCACAATCTCCGGCCGGGATATTTCCTCCATCAACACGGTCAATTTGAGAAATATGGAAAGCTTTGTGACCCAGGAAACCCACCTGTTCCATGACAGCATCCGGAACAATCTTCGCATTGCCAGGCTGGATGCCACCGAAGAAGAGATTACTGCCGCCTGCAAGAAGGCATCCATTCATGATTTTATTATGACCTTGCCCCGGGGCTACGACACCCCGGTAGGCGAGCTGGGAGATACCCTGTCCGGCGGAGAACGGCAGCGGTTGGGCCTTGCACGGGCGTTTCTCCATAATGCGCCCTTCCTGCTGTTAGACGAACCCACGAGTAATCTGGACAGCCTGAATGAAGCGGTGATTTTGAAAGCCCTGAAAGAAGAAAAAGAAGATAAAACGGTGCTGCTGGTATCCCACCGGCAGTCCACCATGCGCATCGCGGATACGGTGTATTCTGTAGAGAACGGGAGGATGAGCTGATGAAATCCATCGAAAGCAAGCGGGAGCGGGAGAAGAAAATGGTATCCCAGATGATTGTCCTGTATTGTAGGAAGAATCATGGAACCAAGGACACGCTGTGCCCGGAATGTGCCGCGCTGAACTTATATGCCCGGCAGCGCAGTGACAAATGTCCCTTCATGGAGACCAAGACATTTTGCTCCAACTGCAAAGTTCACTGCTACAAGCCGGAGATGAGGGAAAAAATTCGCATGGTTATGCGCTTTTCCGGCCCAAGAATGATATTCTATCATCCGGTGGCGGCAATCCGCCATATGATTGAAACGAAGAAAGAAAAGAGAAGATTGGAGAGAAGCATATGAAACTGAAACGACTGTTCTTTTTAATTTTGGGCTGTATTTCGTTGGGCGTCGGCTGCATCGGTATCGCCCTGCCCATTTTGCCCGCGTTTCCGTTTTTCCTGCTGACGGTATTCTGCTTTGCCAATTCCTCCCCAAAGCTTCACGACTGGTTTCTGGGGACGAAGCTCTATAAAAAGAACCTGGAATCCTTTGTGCAGAAGAAGGGGATGACGGTTCGGACAAAGGCTGGTACTATTCTCACGGTGACACTTGTGATGAGCTTCGGCTTCTTCATGATGTGGCGAAAGGGCTTGACCGTTCCCTGCGTGATCCTTGCCATAGTCTGGGTCTGCCATATGGTGTATTTCCTGTTTGGCGTTAAGACGATTCGAGAGGCAAAACAGACAGCCCATAGAGGGAAAACAGTATAATATTAGACACATTTAGGAGCAATGATGATTTTGTGTTCCGCTGCCCCATATGACTGGGATTATCAGGGGATTACCGGCATTATTGGCGATATTTTAGCCTTGAAATCTCGTGTTCATAAGAGCCTGTACAGGCCGGTATAACATCTGCGTAAAGCATAGTATCATCCCTCTTTTTCAAATTGCGGCGCTGACTTATGGCATAATGCCACACAGGTTCCGCAGCCAATGCATTTCTCTTTCCGGACAGAGCTGACCCAGCCGGGCAGCATAACGATTGCCTGTGCAGGGCAGGCAGTAATACAGGCGCCGCAGCCAATACATTTTTCATGGTCAATAAATACCTTATTTATTGCTTTGTAATCTGACATTTCTACTCCATATATAAAATGCAGGTGCAGAGCCTTTTCACCTCTGCACCCGCCTTTTGTCTTTCCTATGTAATTTATTCCGCCGGAATTTATTACAAAACCTTTTTGTTTTCAGCGCCGGGAGTTGTTACGATTACTTTATCCGGAGTAATGATTAAAGCTCCTTTTGCGGTTGCAGCTCCGTTAAACATTTTTTCAACCATCGACTTAAAGGTGTCAACCACAGTGCCTTCGGTCACATACTCGGCGGTTCCCTTAATCTGATAACCTTCCAGACTCTGTGCGTCATAAACAGAAACTGCAATTTTGCCGCCGTTTGCCTTAATGTTATTCAGGGTAGTCTCCAGGAATACATCCCCAACCAGAAGTTTGCCGTCATCTGTTACATCCTTAAATGCTACAGGTACAACGTTTGGTTCTCCGTTTGCACAGGTAGCCAGATCCCACATTCCCGCTTTCAGCAGTTTTACAACATTTTCATTTAACATGATCCAATACCTCCAAAAATGTATTTGCTTGATTAAGCTGTGCTTATTATATGAAATTAACTTGTGGCAAACAAGATATTAGCAAATTTATGAGTTACTAATAAATTTCATAGTGTCCTTAGCGATAATCGCATTTTTGACATTGGATCATTGGAGTTTCACTATCTTCCCTATAGAACACCCCTGACCATTTGCAGATGCTCTGTAAAATTGGTACAACAGAAATTCCCTTTTCTGACAGCGAATATTCGACACGCGGTGGGATTTCGTCATATGATTTTCGACTGACAATATCATTTGCTATCAGGCTTTTTAAGGAGGAAGCCAATACTGCATCAGTAATGTTTCCCATTTCTTTTCGAATCTCACTGTAACGCAGAACCTTCTTTTCTGCCAGTACACAGATGATTCTGGAATTCCACTTGCCTCCAAAAATTTCAAGACCGTATTCTAATGGGCACCGTATATCTTTCTCCAATTTTTTCTGATACATTTTATCTGCCTCCTTCGATATTTAAAACGAATGAAATCAATTTTTTTGTATCAAGTATATCATACTAACTATTTAAATATAAGTTACTATTAAATTTATTAGTTACCGGGATAAATTTTAATTTTCCGTAAACCTTTTATAAACCTATTGACATTTGTCTGGTTTCGGACTATAATGACACAGAGTCCGAAAACGGACAAACATACGGAGGTACCAAATATGACTACAATCAGAAAACAAATGCTGGAGATAAGCAGGCTGTCTGAGGAAAGCGACGGAATCTATCACGATATTGCACAGAGTTACCAACTTCCTGACAGTGTGTATTGGATACTGTATATTCTGTACAATTATGACGAACCGGTTTCTCAGGTGGATCTCTGAAGCCAGTGGGCATATTCCAAGCAAACGATCAACAGCTCTATTGCTTCGATGATCAAAAAGGAATGGATCACGCTGGAAGCACTTCCGGGAATGAAAAACCGTAAGCGCATTGTACTCACCGAAGCAGGACGGGAGTTTTGCGAGCAAGTCATCGGCGAAACGAGGAAAATCGAAGAAGCTGCGTTTTCAAGAATTTCCGAGGAAGAACGGGAATTGTTTCTTTCTCTGTTCCGTCAGACCAATCAGTATATGCGTGAGGAATATGAGAAGATTCATGCAAAAAACAGCAAGTGATTTCCCGGATACAGTGGGGAGACAAACAGGCATATCAGTTGTGCGTAAACACAACAGGTTTTGAAATTGCCGATCTGACTGCGCCGCTCGCATCTCTTGCGGAGAAATATTTTGAAAGGAGACGCAAATGAATATACAGTTATCTGACCATTTTGATTATAAGCGTCTTTTGCGTTTTGTGGCGCCGTCCATCATTATGATGGTATTCACCTCCATCTACGGCGTGGTGGACGGTTTGTTCGTTTCCAATTTTGTTGGGGATACTGCCTTTGCCGCCATCAATCTGATCATGCCGGTCAATAGCATCCTCGGCGGCGTGGGTTTTATGCTTGGAACAGGGGGCAGTGCGCTTGTGGCGAAGCTGCTGGGCGAGCAAAAAAAGGAGAAGGCAAACCGCTATTTTACCATGATGATCTGGACTTCGGTAATCGTCGGCATAGCGCTTTCGGGGGTAGGCTTTCTTGTGATGCGCCCCGTCGCACTTTTGCTGGGCGCGACTGAGGGAATGCTCCCGCACTGTGTCACCTACGGCGCTGTTACTATGATTTTCAATACTTCGTTCATGCTGCAATATGCGTTTCAGGCTTTTCTGATTGTAGCGGAAAAGCCAAAGCTGGGATTGTGGTCAACCGTTGCGGCAGGCGTAACCAATATGGTGTTTGACGCACTGTTCATCGCCGTTTTCAAATGGGGCGTTGCCGGTGCAGCGGTTGCAACGGGACTCAGCCAATGCGTTGGCGCCGTGATTCCGCTGATTTATTTCCTGCGGAAGAACAATAACAGTTCGCTTAGACTGATAAAAACCAGGCTTGAGATAAGACCTATCTTAAAGGCCTGCGGAAACGGCTCCTCCGAGATGGTTTCCAATGCGACCTCCGCCCTGATCGGCATTATCTATAATTTTCAGCTTCTTAAATACGCCGGAGAAAACGGCGTTGCCTCCTATGGTGTGCTGATGTATCTGCAATTTGTGTTCATGGCGATATTTATCGGTTATTCCATGGGCAGTGCGCCGGTAATCAGCTATCACTACGGCGCTGAGAACTACGGAGAGCTGAAAGGGCTGTTCAAAAAAAGCAATTTTCTGATGCTTTTTACAGGCATTTTTATGGTTGTGGCGGCACAGCTTCTTGCAGTTCCGCTGGCACAGCTTTTTGTTGGCTACAGTCAGGAATTGTTTACGATGACAGTACGGGCGCTGCGGATTTCAACCGTGTCTTTTGTTATCGTTGGATTCAATATTTTTGCTTCGGGATTCTTTACGGCTCTCAATGACGGAGGCGTGTCGGCGGCGATTTCTTTCATCAGAACCTTCGTTTTCAAAATGGCCGCAATCCTGCTTCTTCCCCTGCTGTGGGAGCTTGACGGCATTTGGCTCGCAGATGTGACGGCGGAGGTCGCTGCCTTTGGAATCTCTCTTATTTTCCTGTTTGCGAAGCGAAAGAAATATCAATATGTGTAAATACGGAGGAAGGATTGTTTTCCGCCACAGACAGAGAAGTGGAAGAGGCGGCGGATGCGCCCATTGTCATTCTGGATGACTGTGAGATAATAGGACTAACAAGGAGAAACCCAATAAAATCAAGGGCTCTGCCGTGTTAGTTCTATTTTTTTGACCGAAAAAGAACACGATTTTAAGTAATTGGAAAGGAGATTCCGTCAGTGATGGACTGACTTCAAAATTTGGAAAGGGAACGGTATAATGAGGAAAGCTACATTAACAGAAGCTGAGAGATTAAAAAAAGGAAGGAAGCCCAAGAGGCTTATAGACACAAAGTTAGAAAGTTTACATTGCAATTTAGTTTAGCGGATACTGAGGCTAGAGAATGGTTTGAATAGCAGTCAGTCAGATAAAGGAAGGTATTTGATGGAATTGATACTCAATGATAAAAAGGAAAAGCTGGTGGGATTGAATGATGGGTAAGGAGCTTGTGAAGAAAACAATATTACCGATGTTGCTTCTGGCAGCATGGGTATGGATTGCATATTATTTCTGAGTATCTTTGGAACAGACTGGGGTGTGGAAGATATGGATGGTGGTTGGTATGCCTTTTGGTATTCATAGAATGTATATCTGGTTATTGCCTAAGAACTTTGATATAGGTGGAACTGCCGGTGTCTGGGCAATGAATATAATAGTAGGCAGTCTGATTGGTGAGGTAGTAGTTGTATGGTACATACTTTGTGCTGTGCATGTTTTGATAAAGTATTTTGTGAGTTTGTTAAAATAGGTATTTAGGAGGTAGCCACATAATAAAGAAGTAAATATTTCTGACTTTTCGTTAAGTTGCTAATCTTGCGGCTCTATGGGACTATGCGACTTGTATATTTCGAGCATAAGAAATATAATAGAGGGCAGTACAAAACAGGAGGCCAGTCATGGATGGATATATGACACTTAGGGAAGCAAGTGAAAAATGGGGTATCACGGCCCGGATGGTAAATTACTACTGCACATCAGGAAGAATTAAAGGTGCGGTAAAGGTATCAACTTTATGGCTGATACCACAGGATGCTATGAAGCCCGCAGATAAGCGGAGAAAAGACAATACAACTATGGAGGTGCAGCAGTGAGATAATTATTAGTAGAAGATGATATGGAGATAAGCCAGATACTGAAAGACTATCTGGGAGCAGAGAATTATGAAGTGGTCTGTGCCGCTGATGGGAAGGAAGCCTGTGAGAAATTTGACAGTGATTCTTACGCCCTTGTTTTACTGGATTTGATGATCCCGAAGATCAGCGGCATGGAAGTCATGCAGTACATTCGGCAGAACAGCACGGTTCCGATTATTATTGTGTCTGCAAAAGACACGGATGCAGATAAGACACTGGGCCTGGGACTTGGGGCGGATGATTATATTACAAAACCATTCTCGGTGACAGAGGTATTGGCCCGTATTAAGGCAAATATCCGGAGGAGTACCCAATATTCAAAACCGGCGGAACCGGAAAACGAGATACTGGTGATTGGAAATCTGGTTATGAACCTGACAGATCAATTGTGGAATCGCCCGTTATAGGAAGGGTACAATCGGCACTGTATGCCTTTGCAGGAATGGCATATCTTCTTATGAGTGTAATGGTAATCCGTTTTCTGATGCCGGAGCTTACAGGGGAGAATCTACAGATGATGGGATATGGAGCATCCTATTTATTAGGGCATGTGCTGATTACACTGTTGCTTTTTACCGGGCTGGAATTTTCCATCCGTGGAAAACTAACGCCTAAAAAGACAGGAGTGATTGCAGTGACTTATTTTGGAGCCGCACTAATCTCAAATATTTTTGCACTTATGCAGGTACCCGGTATATGGCCGACAGTGTTACAAAGCATCCTTTACCTAATCTGCATTGTAATTGTGGCTGGATATTATTTTCAGGAGAGAAGGATTTCTCCGATACCGGTGTATTGTGTGGCTGCGTATGGTTTTATAAGAAGTGGAATCATGTATTTTCAGATGATGCAGTTAGAAAATGAGTTTGCATTTATCGTGAGAACTATATGGCTGGCAGCAGTTGCAGGGGATATGGGGCTGACAGCATATCAGGCGTATGCGATGGAGAAAAAGTGGCGGTTGGCTGTGAAATGACAGGTTTTAAAGTTAGAGGTATCCTCTATCACCTGAAATCAAGTTGGTAACCTATCATGTCAAAGGGATATGGTGCTCGGACGAAATTAGAAAATTGGTCGTATTATTTGCTTTCTTATGTGTGACGGAAAATGGCGGATATTAATTTTCAAAATACAAAAGGAAAACTCTTGACATAGTTTTATTATTGTATAACAATAGTTGCGCAACAAATGCAACATAACGAATTTTCAAAAGGATGTGAAGATTAATGCCGCCAAAAGCCAGAATAACGAAGAATATGATTTTGCATATGAATATTATGAGCAGTACGTTGGGAATTATCGTAATTCTGTAAATATCAGTCCCTATTTGCTTCTTCCTCTTTCCTACATCTAATTTGCCAAGAAGGAAACTCATCTGTTTAAGCTGTTATTTATAAATGATATGGATTTGAAAATGACAGAAGAAAAGGTTTTTTATAAAGAGATTGGCAATGAAAAAATGGCGAAAGATTTTGCGGAAGCGATGGGAATAGAGTTGGATTCTGCAAAAAACTATCTTTTTAGATTTGTTTCTCTATTCCCACGGTATAGCAGTCTTAACGGCTACCAGAAAATTAACATTAGATAGAAATGACATTGAGAAGATGGTGGCAAATATATTGTCCGCTTTTATGAGAAAAGAAAAACCAGATTGGGAGTTACCTGTTTGATAATTATTTGCCAGTAGGGGAGAGATATAAAATGAAAACAAATCAGTATTTAGTTGACTTTTATAATAATTATGATGAGAACAGCAGGCTGGAGAAGAAACATGGTTCAGTCGAATTTCTCACCACTATGCGATATATAAAAAGGTACATAAAAGCTGGAGATCATGTACTTGAGATTGGCGCTGGAACCGGGAGGTATTCTCATACACTGGCCCGTCAGGGATATACTTTTGATGCAGTGGCAAGCAGCCGGAGCAGGCCATGGGCGCAGATATGGAGCGTAACCGGAAATAATCACAGGAGGGATGCCAGCAACAAGGAAACTGGTATCTCTCTTTTTGTGTTTCTTTTTCAACGCCTATGATTTATAATAGGCATATATAAACCAGAGGAGAACGGAAATGAAAGACGGGGAACTGATTGGAAAAGTATATAATTCTGTTTATTAGCAGTGCAGGAAAAGCGGATATGCCGCACCAGTGGATGTCCTGATGGATGTGGGAATCCTGCAAAAGCAGAAATATGAGGAATAGAGATTTGGAAAAATCCCATATCTGGAAGCTGTCTGTAACTGCAATCTCCGTCAGCTTTCTTTCCTTATGAAACAGATACGGTGTTATGCTGACAAAACCGGATTGAATCCGTCAGTTTGCTATTACAAGAGATGGGGAACAAAAAAGAGAAACGGACAGGGGCTGGGGACGGTATATCCGCTGCGGTTCAGTAAAAGTGGAAAAGCAGAAATTGAAAAATTATGGAAAACCGGCAAAAATGGGATTTTTCTGTTCCTCCAAAACAGTTGATTTTCTGCGGCATTTTGCGTATAATAAAGATGAGCAGGCAGCTATGCTTGCGGGACTACAAAAGGAAGTGCCATTAACACAAGAAGGAGGTGCGATTATGGCTACGTCGAGCATTTTTACAAATATCGTGATCAGCGATCCGAAAAAAGCAGAGAAGTTTATTGATGCGCTTGAAGCGTCAAGCCTTGATCCTGAATGGAAGCCGACGACACCTGTCAAGCCGCCACTCACTGATATAGAAGCGATTCGCAGACTTATGGCAAAAAGGGTTCAGAAAAAGTGAGTAATTTTACATCGGTAAATATTCTGGATATGATAAACGCAATCGGAGAGGAGGAATTGCAGCTCATTCTCTCCGATTTCTCTTGTCCGAAGAATCATGAAATTGAGGAATTTGTAAGAAAAAACGCAATAGAGTTTGCCAAACGCAAGATGTCTATTACATATTTGGTGGTTGACGGGGAAAGCAGGATCGTGGGAATTTTCACATTGACCCATAAGGCAGTGCAGCTGCTGGATACAGGACTGACAGGAACTGTGAGAAGAAAAATCCAGCGTCATGCCCGTCTGGACGAGGAAACGGACTCATACATGTTATCCGCTTTTTTGGTTGCCCAGTTTGGGAAAAATTATCAGTATGAGGCATCGGCGGTACTCACAGGAAATGAATTGATGGATATGACGATAGTCACTCTAAAAGAAATTCAGCGGCAGATCGGCGGCGGAGTTGTATATCTTGAGTGTGAGGACAAGCCTAAGCTGTTGTCATTCTACCAGAATAAGGAGAACCGCTACCAGATATTTGGAGACAGATATTCTGTAAGGGATTCTGTTAAGTATATCCAGCTGATGAAAATTATTTAAAAGGGAAAATCCCATCCGGTGCTGCATGGATGGGATTTCTTTATGAGCGGTCTTGTGATTGAGTAATCAATGGCTCAAGGTTGTTTTTTTGCCTGAGAATGGAATCTACATTGGAGCAGACTGTTCGCAATTCTTTCTGGTATTCTTTAAAGTATTTATAAGTCTCATACTGCGCTGACCGCTGGATGGTCAGTTTTTTCTTTTTCCGCTTTTCAGATATTTCCTCAAAGGACATCTGCAGGCTTTCCATGGTATCATAATGATGCTCCTGTACATAAGCAATGGTTTTTGCCATTTGCTGCAGATTGGAGATTTTTATTTTCTGTGCATAGGCACGGTCATTGTGCCGGACTGCCATGTGGCGATTGTGACAGAGAAAGAATTTGAGCAGGCGTTTGAACAATGCCGCATAATGAAGGGGAAACGAGATAAGAAAGACAATCGGTATCGGCCCAGAAGAACTGTTTTGAGTGGTTTTTGCGTATGCGGATACTGTAACCGGACTATGCGCTATGAATACCGGAGGAACCTGCCAGATGTTTTTTTCTGCGAGACAACCAGACATGCGGATGTGCCGGTGGATGAAAATACCTGTGACTGCAGAAAGTATGAAGTTGAGAGAATCAACACCGTTGTGCTGAAAGCCATAAAACAGATCGGGGAACTGGCGGAGAGAAAATATTGTATCGTAAAACGTGATCATAGTGGTCAAAAAGAGGCTGCTACAAAGCTGGAACGGGAAATCGGCCAGCTCCGGCAGAGCGTTTTACAAAAGAAAACAGAAAAGCAGGATTGCTATGAACGGTATGAGATGCGGACTTTGTATTGGGACGAAAGGAAGCCATTGGCTGGAAGCTGAAAGCGGCAGAAGGCTAAATTATTGATAGAATCCTTTAAAATGCGGGGGTAAACGATACATCGGTTGCATATTTCCAATCCAAATGCTACATTTGAGTGCGAAGGAGGTGGTTATATGGATGCTCATAAGTTCGGTGCTTTTATAGCTGAGAACCGAAAAGCAAAAAACATGACACAAGCGGAATTAGCTGTAAAATTGCAGGTCACTGATAAAGCAGTCAGCCGTTGGGAGCGTGGATTGGGATTCCCCGATATAAACACGATTGAACCGCTGGCGGCAGCTTTAGACCTGAGCATTCGGGAACTCATGAAATCTGAAAAAATAGCTGCAGAAAACAAAGAAATATCCGAAAGTCAGATGATGGAAATGATGGGTGATGCAATTGAAATGGAAAAAGAAAATAAGCGTCAGGAGCGCACCACACATTGGATGGCAGGGGCAGTGATGATTATTGCTGCAATTCTGACCAAGGTACTCAGCAGATCAAGTATCGGGGGAGCAGTTGTGATTGGAGGCGTTGCAGCGCTTGCTGTTATCTCATTATATTTCTATGTAAAGAACTATAGTGACAGACAGAGCAGAAAGATTTATGGTTTGTTTATGTTGCTGGCCACTTTATTTGCTGGAATACTTTTTCATGTGTGCGGTATGGATATGGGGAAGATATTGTGGCTGGTTTTTGCCATGTTTTCATTTTCAGTGTTGCTGACATAGTAATTAAGCTGCTGTGAAATCAAAGACAAAAGGGCTGGATATTGGTATCCTCTTAAAAGGAATGCGGGCAACCGCTATTCTTTTTCAACACCGGTTAGCAAAATCTAACCGAATAAGGAGGATGAAACTATGTCTGCAACAAACAATGGGAAAGTGCTGAAAGGGCGGGATTTGATCACCATTGGTATTTTCTCCGCACTCTATTTTGTCATCAATTTTGCGTTTATGCTGGTCAGCGGCCTGCATCCCCTGCTCTGGATTCTGATGCCGGGGCTGATCGCACTCTTTGCGGGAATCCCCTTCCTGCTGATGTGCGCAAAGGTTCAAAAGCCGGGAGCCGTGCTTCTGATGGGCCTGATTACGGGTCTAATCTATTTTGCCACAGGCCAGTTTACCCTGATCATCCTGATTATCTTTGTGATTGGATGCGGCCTGGGCGAACTCATCAGAGCCTGCACACATTATCACAGCTTTAAGGGAAATGCTTTGGCTTATGCGGGCTTTTCTCTCGGCATGATTGGCGCTGTCCTGACTAAGGGAATGTTCAATTTTCCTGCCATCAAAGAGGAAACAGGCTATATTCGGGATGCCATGCGTCTTCGGAACATTCGCGGCCTTCAAAAAGCGGAGGCGCTTATCGTACCGCTGAAGGACTCCTTACGGCAACCATTCTGCTGGTAGCGGAATTCTGTAAGCTGGAGCAGCGGCACATCGTATCAGTGTTTAAGATTATCCAAGAGCTGCTTGCTCCCTCCGGCAAGAAAGGCAAGAATCAGTTCCAGCAGCTCATGGAGCTGTTGCCAAATGACCACAAGGCGAAATGGTTTGCCGGAGCCGCCTTGGACCTCCCACTTTAAGAAGGACTACAGCAGAAAGAAAACAATGCGAAATATCACATTGGCAAAGACACCGTGAATGTTGTTCCTTTTCCTTCTTTACTGGATACGGAAATTGTTCCTCCGTGTAAGTCCACGATGCGTTTTGCAAGCGTCAACCCCAGTCCATTGCCGGAGGAAGCACGGGAGGTATCTCCCTGATAGAATTTCTCGTAAATACGTCCCATTACTTCTTTGCTCATGCCCGGTCCGTTGTCTACGACCGAAACTACAATGGCATTTTGCTTTTGCCGAAGCAATACGCGGATATTTCCCTTATCAGAGACAAACTTAATGGCGTTCCCAATAAGATTCTGCCAAACCTGCGCTAACAGCTCCTTATTTCCACAGCAAATAACAGAATCAAGATCAATATCAAGGTCGAGTTTTTTCCCGCTCCACTGCGGCTCATACATCAACAGGATTTCCCGAAGCTGTTCGTCCAGGGAATAGCTTTCCTTTTTGATCTCGATTTCCTGATTTTCCAGCCGGGACAGCAGAAGAATATTCCCGGTTAATGCGGACAGCCGTTTAGTATTAAACAGAATGCGGTCGGTATATTCTTTGCGCTTTTCCTCGGACAGCCCTTTTCTCTGAAGAAGTGTCACATATCCTTCAATAGCCGCCAGCGGCGTTTTGAATTCATGGGAAACATTTTCTACAAAGTCATTGCGGAGAATTTCAGTGGCGGCAAGTTCCCTAACCATCAAATTAAAGTTGCGCGCCATCGTCTGGATTTCAGTTACCCGGATATCTTCGTTCATCTGCACATTGAAATTTCCCCTGGCAATCTCTTTTGTGGCTTCGCTGATTTCAACAATACTGCCGATAGGCCTGCGGGCAACAAATTTGGAAATTATCATCCCGATAATCACGCTGATAATTGCAAAGAAAATCAGGGAGGATTCCCTATGCTGCACGTCTAAGATTCCAGAACGGAACATAGCCATTGTGAAAAGCACGTTCAGGAACATGGTTGCAACCAGAATGACAAATACCAGCGCCGAAAATAAAACGGCGGTTTTCAGCGTGCGTTTATTCATCCCGTTTCACCACCTTATAGCCCAATCCCCGGACGGTTACGATCTCAAAATCGGGATTATCCTTAAACCGGTCGCGCAGGCGGCTGATATGCACATCCAGCGTATGGGAGTCCGCTCCGCTGCCAACGCCCCACACTTCGTCCATGATCTGGATGCGTGTAAAGATTCTGTTTGGAGAGGCCACCAGCTTAAAAAGAAGGAAAAATTCTCTCTGCGGCAATTCAACGGTTTGCCCGTTATAGCTTACGCTCAGGGCATCGCAGTTAAGTTCCGTACCTCCGATTTTCGCGCGCCGCTGGCTGACGACCTGACTGCGGCGGAGCAGTGCCTCTACCCGCCAGACCATCTCGTTGACGTCAATGGGCTTTACCATGTAATCATCTGTTCCGGCGCGGAAACCGTCACGCTTATCGGCCGCACCGTCTTTTGCCGTAATCATCAGGACAGGCATCTCATAGCCTGCTTCCCGAAGCGCCTTTGTCATTTCAATGCCGTCCATTTTCGGCATCATAATATCTGAAATCACCAAGTCGATATATGCGCCATCTAAAATATCAAAGGCATTTTCCCCGTCTGTTGCGGAGAAAGCGTTATATCCGTTGTCGGTAAGAACAGCGCAGAACAGATCCCGCAGTTCCTTATCGTCTTCCACTACTAAAATATTGAACATTGTCTCCACCTCCGGCTTTATTATAACACAGCTTTGTGTCCTTTTCGTTATCTATTTTATACGACCAATCTCAACTGAACCTCAACAGCCGGGAGAAACTCAAAAAAATTTTTTGTTGAGATTCAGTTGAGGTTCGGTTGAGACACGGTTGAGGTAAGAGCGGTAAAATGTATGCACTATCACAGAAAAGGAGACGATACCATGAAAACTTTCAAATGTACGGTTTGCGGTTATGTTTGTCAGGGGGAAAATCCGCCGGACCGCTGCCCTGCATGCAATCAGCCGGCTTTTAAGTTTGAAGAAGCCCAAACCCCATCCGGGAAAAATCCCTATGCAGGAACTAAGACAGAACAGAATCTCTGGGAGGCCTTTGCCGGTGAAAGTCAGGCACGGAACAAATATACTTATTTTGCCTCGGCGGCCAAAAAGGCGGGTTATGAGCAAATTGCAGCTTTGTTTTTGCAGACTGCGGAGAATGAGAAGGAACACGCGAAGCTGTGGTTTAAGGCATTGGGCGAGCTGGGAAGCACAGAGGAAAACCTGCTCCATGCTGCGGAAGGCGAAAACTTTGAATGGACCGATATGTATGACCGGATGGCAAGGGAAGCCGATGAGGAAGGATTTCATGATCTTGCCCAGCAGTTTCGTGGAGTTGCCGCCATTGAAAAGGCTCACGAAGAGCGTTACAGGGCTTTGCTGAAGAATGTGGAAACAAGGGCTGTTTTTGAGAAGAGCGGAATTACCGCATGGGAATGCCGGAATTGCGGTCATTTGGCAGTTGGAACAAAAGCCCCGGATATCTGCCCTGTTTGCAGCCATCCCCAGTCCTTCTTTGAAGTTCGCAAAGAGAATTACTAAGGAGGAAAGCAGGTAAAGGTCAGGTGCAGTTTATGAAACGTTTATATCAATTAGGGGTTTTATTGATCCCACTGTTTATTTTTATATCCTTGTCGCTGATTCTGCTTTATACGGGAAACGGTTTAACGCAAGCGCAGACCTTTCCTGTTCTTTCCGGTATTTTGGCTTATGCGCTCCTGCTGTTTGAAGTATTGCTGGCGGCGAGGCCGAAGTATTTGGAGAAAAAACTTGGATTACCGGCGTTATATGCCATACATGGCATGGCGGCATTGGTGATACTGGCAGTTACTTTCCTTCATGCCGGATCTGCAATGGCAGCTTCTGCGGAGTTTGAGGTTTGGCCTTCCGTAAGACCGACAGGCTCTTTGTCAACCCGCTTATTCCTTTTAGCAACAGTCACAGGCGCCTTTGTCCTTTCCGGCGTGCTGGCGCAGAAATTCAAAATAATCGCCCGTATTCAAAGGAAACGGAAAAGAGAAAGCAGTTTGGTGATTCACAGTCTTTCTTTTCTTGCAGTGGCGTTGATTTTTATACATATGCTGGCGGTTGATGCGACACGTGAGAATACTCTGTTTGTGGTCTTAGCAGCCCTGTACAGTATCTTGACGGCAGGATACTTTATATATGCCAAAATTCGTGCCCGTCATACGCCTGAATATGTTCTTGCCGGACTGAACCGGCAAAATAAAAATGTGTTTGATTTGGAATTTGAGCATCTGTCCGGGACGCCGCTTGATTATCATGCCGGACAATATGTATTTCTCACATTTACGGATTCGGCTCTGCCAAAACAAAGCCATCCGTTTTCCATATCCAGCGCCCCTGCAGAAGATAATCGGCTTATCCTCACCGTAAAGCAGAATGGGGATTATACCGCTCAGCTTCCTGATTTGAAGGCAGGCGATAAAGCCGTGCTGGAGGGCCCCTACGGGCATTTCTATACGCAGTATGATACAGAAGCGGATACGCCGCTTGTGTTTCTGGCAGGAGGAATCGGTATTACGCCGCTTATGAGCATCATAAGAGAACAGGTGAAGGCCGGCAGAAACAGAAGGATGATCCTGCTGTGGGCGCTGGCGGAAAAAGACGATGTGCTGTTCCTTGATGAGCTGGAATCCATTCAAAAGAGCTTCACCGGGTTTTCTTACTGGATTACACTGAGCCGGGAAAAGGCGGAAGGATTCCAGTACGGCCGAATTTCAACGGGGCTGTTGGAAAAAGCAGGTGTGACCGACCTGGGCGGATACGGGGAATATTTCCTTTGTGGCCCGCTGCCGATGATGCGGTCAGCGAAAAAGCTCTTATTGAAGAACGGAATCGCTTCGGAGCATATTCACATGGAAGAATTCAGCTTTTGATGAACGCCTGCCGGTATCCGGCAGGTGCTTTTTTTAATACGAGGGGATCAAACGGCGTGTATGAACATTTTGTGAAAACTCTGTTGTTGAGGCTGAGTTGAGGTTTGGTTGAGATTCATTTGAGATTTTCTTGCGATGATATGGGGGCAGCAAAAAAACAAAATACTTCAAACAGCAACGCTGCAGAAAGGAACGATGCCTATGTATATCGTAAAAAACGCCCTGAAATGCATCGGGCGCTCAAAAGGAAGAAACATTTTAATCGGCGTGATTGTGCTGGTAATCGCAATTTCCGCCTGCTTGGGATTATCAATCCGTCAGGCTGCAGAAAGCGCCAAAAAGGAGACGCTGAACACTTTGTCTGTTACAGGAACGATTTCCTTTGACCGTCAATCCATGATGAGCGGGATGACAGCCGGAGGCAGCTTTGACCGGGATTCGTTTGCCTCTATGATGGGAAGCGCCTCTTCCCTGACGCTGGAAGAATACCAAACATATGCCGAAGCTGATACAGTGCAGGATTTTTACTATTCCCTCAGTGCTTCCCTGAACGGTTCGGAAAATTTTGAACCGGTCAGTTCAGATACTGCCGAGGAGGATTCCTCCTCGGCAGGCAGTGGATTTGGCGGGATGATGGGCGGCATGAGGGGAATGCAGGGAGATTTCAGCATTGTCGGCTACAGCGGAGAATCCGCGATGACATCATTCCTGGACGGAACGGCCGTAATCACTGACGGAACCGTATTTGCAGAAGGTACGGAGGATTACGACTGCATTATTTCGGAAGAATTAGCGGTATTCAACGACCTTGCCGTAGGGGATACCGTACAGATCACCAATCCGAACAGCGAGGAAGAAGTTTACGAGCTGAATGTTGTCGGCATTTATTCGGATTCTTCTTCCAATGAAAGCAGTTTTTCCATGTTCGGCGCCTCCTCTGATCCGGCAAACAAAATTTACATGAGTTATCCGGCGCTGCAGGCCATCGTTGACGCATCAGAGGAAGTAGCTGTCACTGAGACAGACGAGGAAACAGGAATCGAAACCAGTACCGAAATCAGGGGCACGCTTGCCGGAACCTATGTATTTGCGGATACGGAAGCCTATTATCAGTTTGAAGAAGACGTCCGAACGATGGGACTTGATGATTCCTATACCGTATCTTCCCCGGATCTTGCAGCTTATGAGTCCAGCCTGACGCCTCTTAATACATTAAGTTCTATGGCGACGACCTTCCTGATCGTTATCCTGATTATTGGGGCGATTATTCTCGTAGTGCTGAACATCTTTAATGTACGGGAACGCAAGTATGAAATCGGCGTTTTGACAGCAATGGGAATGAAGAAAGGAAAGGTTGCCCTGCAATTTTTGACGGAAATTTTTGCGGTCACCATTCTGTCTGTCATGATCGGAATCGGAATCGGCGCAGTAAGTTCTGTTCCCGTTACCAACGCCCTGCTTGAAAATCAGGTAGTCTCTCAGCAAAACGAGGCTGCACAGGTAGAACAAAACTTCGGGCGCGGCGATATGAGCAGCATCATGGGCGGCGCCGGAGGCGGAAGCCCCTTCGGTGGTTTCTTTGGCGGTAATTCTGAAACGAGTTATGTAACAGAAATCAGTTCCGCTATGAATATGACGGTGGTTTGGCAAATGCTTGGGATCGCGGTTCTTCTAACTTTGATGGCAGGAGCAGTATCCATGCTGTTTGTCATGCGTTATGAACCGCTGAAGATACTGGCAAACCGTGATTAAACAAGGAAACACCGCAAGGGTGTACCATGATGCCGTGGAAACCGCGGCATAAATAAGCCTGCAAATAAAAAGTCAAGGCTAAATTTATGAAAATTGAAAATTTTATACAGGTTGAAAAATAGGTATCAAAACAAGACCACCACACTTGTGCTGGTCTGAAGAAAAGTGTTATGAAGCTATTCGGATTCTGGAAGTGATGAAAGATATTCTTTCACCCGACCATAGTAGATTCGTAAAAATTTATTGGCTCCGGCAGTCATGTAGACATAATAAGGCTTGCCCTGAGACCGCTTCTTATCGAGGAATTGATAAACAGGATCATCCGGAGGCATGGTTTTGATTAAAACATCCATTACCTGAAACAGGGTCTTGCGGAGATCTGCGGAGCCTCGTTTGGAAGTGGGAACACTCTTTTGTTCATAAGAGCCAGATTCATTCACACCAGGATCCACGCCGGCAAAAGCTGTGAGCGCGCCTTTGTGGGTGAAACGGGTCACATCGCCAATCTCAGCCATGAGTTGTGGACCAAGTGATGGGCCTACGCCTTTCATCTGCATGACGATAGGATATTCTGGGAGTTTAGAGGCTGTTTCGTTCATGAGGGAACGCAATTCTTCCACAGTTACAGAGGCACTGTTCAGTTGGTCAACCGCCTGCTTGATAATGAGTTTCGTTACTTCATCCTTTGGAAGTACAGGAACAAGTTCCTTTGCTTTTCCATAGATTTCCTCAGCTTTTGACTGGCTGAAGTTGTACTTCTTTCTTTTGCACCATTTCTGATAGTGGTCAATGAAGGCATTTAAGGACATCTTACGAACACAGTCCACATGCCAGTAAGTGGATGCGAAATCAACCCATTTCTGGCTGCCGTCATTGCGTGCAGGACTGTCAAAGTAAGTATTGACGCCAGGATAGGTTTGATCAAGGATGCTGATGAGGTTATTCTTCATAGCCGTCTTATGCTTTGTGTAAAAGCCGAACTGACGGTTCATGGTTTTGAGCTGATTGCGTAATTCATCCATAACACTATACTGTTTGAGATTTTGCCATTTGTCAAGAGCATATCGTGCGATTTTGACGGCATCCGCTTTATCGGACTTAACCTTACGAAGGGAATCATTGTCAAAGTCCTTGATAAGCTTTGGGTTGATGGCGCTGACGAATAAGTTGGCCTCGGAAAGTTGATGAGCAAGGACTTCATAATAACGTCCGGTGTGCTCCATGACAAT